>Ga0209625_1000141_pt1 | contig 17557 bp, 11 predicted proteins | sample JacPin_JW_Ref_M2_FD_187960 | JGI IMG/M metagenome (GOLD analysis project Ga0209625, IMG submission 187960) | Forest soil microbial communities from Algoma, Ontario, Canada - Jack Pine, Ontario site 1_JW_Ref_M2 (SPAdes) (version 2) | ecosystem: Environmental > Terrestrial > Soil > Boreal...
GGCGGCGGCGAGGAACTCGCCGGATTGCGTGCGTTGTTGCTCTATCACCGTCGTTTTGTAGTGCAGGGACCGGCCATTTGCATCCGGGAATTGTCGGGATTGTGCGTTGACACCGGACCCGTATACTCATAATCATCATTTACTTCTGCAGGCACTAAGCCTAGTACCATTGGGGCGCAATTTGTAACCTTTCGTTACAGTACTTTAGTACTTGCAACCTGAGCACCAGCCGCCTAATCGTCACAATCTAAATAACTTACTTACAAGAATCGGTTGGAGGAGCACGTGCTTCTCTAAGAGTGCCCCAGTTTGGGCTTGACCTAGCAGTCTCGATGGAGCTCGTGAATGAGAAAGTACCCGAACCGCCCGCAGCGAGGTTTCTCCCTGTTGGAGATCCTCACCGGCCTTGCCATCATCTCCATCGTTCTAGCGATGGGGATGCTCAACTACAGCACCATTCTGCCGAATTACAAGGCCAATTCGGCTATGGACCAACTGCTTTATCAGTTGCGTTCGGCGCGCGAACGGGCCATCTCTCATCGCCGCGAGGTCCAGGTGCAATTTGGGGGAACGAACCAGTTCACGGTCACAGAACTCTGGCTCGTCGGTACGGCGCCTCCGGCAACCACTGTGTCTTTCGAAGGCGGGGCTCAGTACATAGTTTTCAGCACCATTCCGGATCTTCCGGCACCCTTCAATTTTGGAAATACTGCCGCCGTCTATTTTGGGGGCGTCTCTGGCGGTCCTCCGGTCATGAAATTTTCGACGACTGGTTCTTTCATCGATGGCGGTAACACGCTCGTGAACGGCACGGTTTTCATGGGTATTCCGGGCAAGCCCTCGACGGCCCGCGCCATCTCCGTCCTTGGGGCCACCGGCCGGGTGCGTGAATACCACTGGGACGGCACCCAGTGGCAGGAATAGGGAGGACGCTCATGTCGCGAAATAGACGGCGCCGCAATCCACAGAATCCACAGTCGGGCTTCACTCTGCTCGAAGCCATGATTGCCATCGTGATTCTGTCCTTTGGCATCTTGTCCCTGGCCGCGGTCTACGCTCAGGGCATCCAGGTAGCGAGTATGACCCAACTGGGCTACATCGCCGAAAAGAAGGCTGAAGAAGCCGTCGAGACGATTTTCGCAGCGCGCGACTCGCACCTGCTCCTGTGGACAAACATTCGCAACGCAACAGGATCAGGCGGCGGGAACGACGGTGTTTTTCTCGTTGGTCCGCAGCCGCTCCTTGCCGCCGGCCCCGATGGGCTCTACGGCACGGCTGACGACGACACGAAAACCCCCGACGTGGTGATCATGGGCCCCGGCCCCGACATGATTCTTGGTACTGCGGATGACGTGGTGATGCCTCTGACGAACATGTCGCGCACCATCGAAATCGCGGACGTCTCCGGCGAATCGGGTCTTCGCCAGATCACCATCACCATTACTTACACCGTCGGTTCCATGTCGCGGCAGTACACCCTTGTCAGCTTTATCGCGCAATTCTCGTGATCGCGGATTGAGGAGCAGCTCATGAAGAAAAAGTCGGGTTTCACATTCGTGGAATTACTTATAGCCATGGCCGTCACGATGGTTGCACTCGCGGCTGCCGTCATGATGTTCCGCGATTCCACCAAGGCCAACACCAATGTCACCCAGGCCTCGGACATGAGCGACAACATGCGCGCGGGACTCAATCTGATCGTTCAGGATCTCATTCAAACGGGGACCGGTATCCCTACTGGCGGAATTTCCATTCCCAACAGCGTTGGCACCAAGGGCTGCAACACAGCTGATAGACGGGTCAACCGTCCTCCCGCGGTATTGAAACTGACCTTCGATGGCCCCAATTCCACCAACATCGGATGCAACGTGATTCTCCCGGCGGTCGAGCCCGGCAACGGTTTGGGCCCTACGGTCACGAGCCCCGACGGAACTTCTAGTCCGGCGACTGACATCATCACCATCATGTATGCCGACAATACTCTCGCGCTGGATCAGAAGCCCATCACTGGCCCGGCCTGTCCGACGGGATCAATCGCGGCCGATGGGTCCCAGATCAACTTTGGCTCATCTCCAGGCTGCGTGACTCTCGGTGCGGCTGGCATTCCCGTCAATCCCGGCGACCTGCTGATGCTCTACAACGCTCACAATCCCAATGGCATCTTGCAGACCGTCAGCTCGGTCGCTGGCCAAATCGTAAAATTTAACGCTGGCGATGCTTTCAACCTTAACGGGCGCACGACCACGGAAACTTCCGGAACGATTTTGACCCTTCAGGACCCAGGATTGCCAGCCGCGCCCAACGGCAACTATCCTGCCACATCCTGCACCCGCGTCTGGATGATCACCTACTTCCTGGACGCCACCGCCGATCCCAAGCATCCCATGCTCATGCGCGCGGTGAATTTCAATACCCCGCAACCGGTCGCCGAGACTCTCGAAAATCTTCAGTTTTCTTACAATTTTGCGGATGGCACAACGCCAGCACCGGTGAATCAATTCACGGTTCCGACCGTCCCAGCTCCTGCGGGCGACAACGAAAACGAGATTCGCTCCGTCAACGTATACCTGGGAGCACGTTCCACCTCCACTGCGGCAGCCACCGGCAAATATGTTCGCACCAATCTGGCCACTCAAGTCGCTCTTCGCAGCATGGCCTATTTCAACACCTATCAGTAATGAGGAGCTTCACGATGCGACGGGTGAAAACATCCATGCGAAAACAATCAGGCATTGCCCTCATCACTACTCTCCTTCTGCTCCTGCTGATGTCCGCCATGGTGGTGGGCTTCATGCTCCTGGTGACGGAAGGGCAAAGACTCTCTGGAATGAACAACGAGCAGAGCCGAGCCTTCTATGGCGCGGAATCCGGCATGGAAAAGATCACTGCGGACCTGGGCGCGCTCTTCGCTACCACCTACGCCCCGACCGGAGCGCAAGTTGATGCACTGGCGACGCAGCCGCCGGTTCTTCCTTCAAGCACCGGCGTTTCCTACCTTGATGTCCTGGGCAACAGCACTTATGCGATTGCTTACCCCAAGGACGTCAACGGCAATCCCCTATCTCAGTTCGCCCAGATTAAATCGGGCTCCAGCGCGTTTCAAGGAATGAGTGCGCTGGAAACGACCTATACGCTGACAGTCGCGGCCCGCACTGCAACCGGTGGTGAAGCTAAACTGGTGCGGACTACCCAGACTGTCGGCATTCCGCTCTTCCAGTTCGGCATATACTCGGACACCGACCTGAGTTTCTTCCCCGGCCCCAATTTTGACTTCGGCGGCCGTGTGCACACCAACGGCAATCTTTTCCTCGACAGCGGCAGCCAATTGTGGCTGAGAAGCCCGGTCACGGCCACCAAGGATATTCTTCGTGATTGTCTCTCGAATTCAAACCCCGAATCCGCCGCCGGTCAGCACCCCGGCACCGTTCAGATCACCAATGGTGGTTCCATGCAGCCCCTCGGATTCGGTCAAGGAAGCTTGAATTCATGCTTGGGTACAGGCAAGAACCCCAATTGGCCGTCCATCTCCGCTTCCTATAATGGCAACCTCCGTAGCGGCGTGAAGCCACTGAACTTGACGATCGTGCTCCTTGGCAACGGCAGTTCCAAGCCCGTTGACATGATCCGCCGCCCTTTAGCCGGCGAAAAGGTGGCAAACTCCGGCGTACTCGGCGAGCGTTATTTTTCCCAGGCCAGCTTGCGCATTCTGCTTTCGGATAATGCGGCTGATATCACTGGTTTGGACTGCGTCAGTGGCGGGGCCCCGTTTAACCTGGCAGAACTCGCGTTGCCCGTCGCGAGCTGGGCAACGGCGAATGCGACGGCCCTGAAAACGGCCATGACTGCTGCTGGCACAACTTTATTGCCTCTGGCGTCCTCTGGCGCCGCCGGCACCACGGTCGCCGCGGGCTACAATCCCGCCGACGGCTATTGGCAGCCTACCAACACACCGATCGTCACCGGCTTCATCAAAATTGACGCTCAGACTTCCTACGGCAGCCCCTGTGGCAGTTACACCGACGTGACCAAGGAAATTTTGAGCCTCGGCTACGCGGGGCGCAACCTGTATCCTGTGTCGCTGACGCCTCCCCAGTTGCCGGGACTGCCCGGCGGGCAAATCGCTCCTTCCACCTGTCTCGACCCTCACCCCAAAGCCGTGATTCGCCTCGAGCGGGTTCGTGATAATCCGTCCAATTACGCTAGCGCTACGGGGCCCTGCGGCGTCACTGCAACACTCGCCCCGCCGAACCCTTCGGACTATTGGCCCAACGCCCTCTATGACACACGCGAAGGGTACAATCGCGAGCCCGCTCCCGCCCTCAACAACCAGGTTACCCTGGGCGGCATCATGAACTACGTCGAGCTCGACGCTAAGAACCTCGCCGCGTGGTTCAGCGGAACCATCGGCTCTTCCGGCCCGACCACCCAGGATCCCAAGGTCGCGCCAAACAACTTCGTCGTCTACATCTCCGACCGCCGCGGCAACTTTCTCCCCCCGGGAACGGCCGTCGGCACTTGGCCTCCCCTTTCGCCCTCCACGCACGAAACCGGAGAATATGGCTACTTTGACCTCGTCAATTCAGGCGACCCCAAGGGCTGCCCGGATAACAAGATCGAGCCCATCCCTGCTACCGGGGGACCTTCGGCTGAGGATCCCGCTGGTTCCGGTGTCCTCGCCATCTACGGTGAGAACACATTCCCACTCGGTCTCGTGGACAGCACCGGTGTCGCCACCGCAGCTACTCTCTTTTCGAATTTGCCCAACGCCGCCGTGCAAGCCGATTCGCTCTGCCTCACCGGCGGCTCAGGCGGCATCAGCCCGTGGCCTAGATCCTTTCTGAAGCAGAACAACGACGGCCGCGAAAATCCAAATGCCCTCTTCCGCCGGGCCGTCAAGATCGTGAATGGCAGCCTCATTACCATGCCCGTTTGCCCGGGCGGTGTTTCTTGTGGTCTGACCATTGCGACGGAAAACCCGGCTTACATACAGGGAGACTTCAACGCGAACTCCGCCGGGGGCGGCTTTACGAACCCCAGCGTCGCCACCTCCGTGGCTGCTGACGCGATTACCATTCTCTCGGTCAACTGGAACGACGTCAATTCCTTCGCCTCTCCGTTCAATGTCGCCTTCTTGCGCTCCGGGGCCACGACCTACGTCCGAACGGCCGTGCTCGCCGGCAAGGAAGTTTCGTTCCATATTCCCCCTTGGGACAACACTGCGGTCGATGGCAGCCAGGACTTCGGTACCGACGGTGGTGTCCACAATTTCCTCCGCTTTCTCGAACATTGGAATGGGGCAACGCTGAACTATGAGGGCTCCCTCGTCAGCTTGTTCTATAACCGCCAGGCAACCGGGCTGTTCAATTCCGGTGGGAACAACTACAGCCCGCCAACCCGCGGCTACAAGTTCGATGTGAACTTCCTGGATCCTACGCTCTTGCCGCCGCGGACGCCGATGTTCCGCGACATCAACACGACTGGATTTACGCAGCTTCTTCTGCCGACCCAGTAATCTGCAGCCGGTTGCTGCGCACCGCGCTGCCCCGCGTCCCCGGGGCAGCGTTCTTTCGGAGGGACGAGGAAGAGACGCGTTGAGCGGGCTAACTTCGGCATCTCCGGAGCCGTCTTCGGGGAAATGATCGGGGGCCCGCCGCGCTCGTGTACTGAGGAGAGAAACACGCTATGGCAAACTCCAGTTCAGCTTCCGGGGGATCTTCTTCTTCCAAATCGCTTCTCTTCATGATGATCGCCATGACCTGCGGCTTCTGCATTCTTCTTGGCGGGGCCTTGCTGATGACTTCGCGCGTGATCAATGCCCTCGGACTCCGCGCCAGCGGCGACAAAACCACCGTGCGCACTCCGCTAGGCGAATTCCGTGTTGAAAAGGCCAGGGAAGTCGGCCCCGGCCTGCCCGTTTATCCGGCGGCGACTCTCGTGCTTCCCGGCTCGGCTGCCGCGCACCTCCCGCTCGATGACGACCGGCCCCAGGTCCTCGCCAGCACTTACCATTCGAACGCCTCCCGCGAATATGTCGCCAGCTGGTATCTCGAGCACTTGAGCCCCGAATTCGCGCGCCAGGAGAGCGGCCCCAAGAAGCTCCCTGAAGCCCTCCGCGACTCCCGCATTTCCGATGACGACATCGCCTTCGTCGGCGAACGCGGCGATCAGGTTCGCGCCGTCTCGCTCGCCGCGGAAAACACCGGCACCAAGATCACCCTCCTCCGCTCTTTCACCAAGCCTACCGCCCCCGCCCCCGAGCCGCCGTCTCCAACCCAGTAGCACCCTCAGCCCGCCTTCTCCTTTGCACGGGCGCGAGGAACTTGTCCCGACCCGGTCGGATCGCGCCCAGCTTTTTCCCTCTTTCCTTTTTCCCGCCCCATGCCCGTCATTTCGACCAACGGGAGAAATCTCTCTGCTCCTCAAGGGAGCCGCCGGTAGCAACTGAAGGTGATGAAGTGCAGGTCGCCTCGGCCGTAATAACGCTTTAATCCGCTGGGCATGGCATTGACCAGGAATCGGCAAAAGAAAGATTCGGAAAACCCAAGACCCACCCTCTAACCCCGAGGGTGGGGCACCCGCGTCTCTGTACTTTGGCAGAAACTATGCAAGTGCTACGCTCTCTCCGTGCCCGCTGTCAACAAATTCGAACGGCTTCGACCCGGCCACCCGCCAATGTTTGCCTGTCGACGTCTTGTAATTGAAAACCTATGCAAAAGAAAACGAAAACCTTGATTTCTCTCGTTGTACTAGCTTTGGCCCTGGCAGCGTCAGCCTCCTTCAAGGTCTATTTCTTGGCCGATCATGTCGGCGCAACGCTGTTTTCGAGGGGAGATGAGGCGTATTTATTCCTGGGCGCTGGGCACACTGGCTACCGGTTCAGCTATCTAGAGTATCCTCTGGCTCGGATCATGGAGTACTTCAATGCGCCACCTTCTGCTCAGCATCGGCGTGGCTCTTTGCTTGTTATCCACGTAACGCCCTCTGCCCTTGAACGTCGCATAGATGATGATCGCGACGACGCTGCGACGGGTCCTGGTTTTATGACCCCATTCGAAGACGGCTTCTATGCCATGTGTTCAGGAGCTGTTCTCTGCAAGTGGACCACGCAAGGTTTTGAGCCGGCAACGGTAGAAGAACAGCGAAGGCTCGATGGCGGCAACCGGCTCGTCCGAGGAAGCATGAACAATCAGATTGTTAACGGATGGCATGTCCGTGAGTCTTTTCGTTCGCCCGGCGATCACGCCGAAGTTGAAATCGGCAAGAACCTCGCGATTTCCGTGCAGAATCACGCCACCGATATGCGCGCGTACCCATGGGTCTCTGTCGATCTGCTGCGTCCAGGTCAGACGCCCGAGAGCTTATACAACGTCGACGGAACTCCCCGAAGAGTCAGTAGCAGCGAATACGAACAAGCATTTGGGAAACGTTGATTGATGCGGCGGATCGGGGACGGGTGGCCCGGACGATAAATCCAGATACTATTCGTTTGCGTGGGTGCCCCACACGTCGGTTTACGTGTGGGGCTTTTGACTTTGCTTTTTTCTTGCTCGTCCCATATCCGCCGAAACCGTTCACCCCGCCTCCGCAGCCGTTCAACCCTCAATTTCGGCTATCCAATGGAAAACACTTAACAACTTGATACTGGCGTGCTATCGTGCGCCCGTGCTCGGCGAAATGGATCCTCGACGGTTCTTTCCTTCCTTCAACCCGGCCGCTGTCCTCTTGCCTCACTATCCCTCTAAGCCCTTACCTCTCAATCCTTTTGCCGACCCCCACCCCCTAAACCCTGTCGTGTCAATTCTTTACAAAAACATGGGAGGGGGAGGGGGTGCCCGCAACGCTTCGCTCTCTTCCCCCTAACTCCCATGGAATCATATCGTTTACCGACCCCCACCCTCTAACGCTTTTGGAATCATATCGTTTCAAAAACATAGGGGGGAGTCGTCTGCCTAATTCTTCAATCGGAGATCCCGAGCGGCCCGGGACTGTCAACTCTCAACCTTCCGAGCCCCTCCGCCGCCCGTCACGGCTGATCGAGCGTGAACGAAATAAACAACAGCTTCTGGTCGCGCTGGATCTGCAGAGCAACAGGCGCTCCCGGCGACAGAGCTTTGAGCGCACTACGCAATCGATCCAGAGTAGTCATGGGCTGACCATTCAGCGTGCGAATCACGTCTCCGGCGTTCAGCGGCACTTCCACGCTGGCGCCCGCCGAGCGAGCGGCAACGATGATCCCATACGGGTCCCGCAAATCCGCCGCCATCGAGGCAATTTTCTTATCAATTTCCACCCCGAGAATTCCCAGCATGGGCACGAGATTTTTCTCCGGGTCGGCCAGCGCGGTGATCTGATCCATATCGCGCGGCGGCTCCATCACCGGGACGTCGAAAGCCAGCCGGTCTTTTCCGCGAAAGATGTCCAGATGGACTTTGTCTCCCGTCTCCAGCAAATAGAAATGAAATGCCACCAACGGCAGATTGTCTGCGGACTTTCCATCCACGGCCGCCAAAACGTCTCCGATCCGTACGCCTGCCGCTTCGGCCGGGCTGCCCGGCAACACGTCGGAGACGACCACCCCGTACGTTCGCGGGAGGCTCAGTGCCGCCGCCATGCTTGGCGTAATCGTTTGGATTCCGATTCCAATTTCAGCGCGGTGCAAATGGCCGAACTTTCGCAATTGCCGGTAAGCCACGTTCACCACGTTGCTCGGGATCGCGAATCCCAGCCCTTCGTTTCCGCCCGATTGCGTCAAAATAAAAGTATTCACTCCCACCACTTCTCCATTCACATTCACCAGCGGACCACCCGAATTTCCCGGATTGATCGGCGCATCCGTCTGGATGTAGATCATTGGGGAATCCGGCTCCGTTTGGCGTGCCACCGCTGAAACCACCCCCATCGTGACCGTATTGCGCAATCCTCCCGGACTCCCGAAGGCAAAAACAATTTCTCCCTGGCCCAGTTTTCGGTACACAGCCAGCGCCAGCGCGGGAAGTTTTTCCGCGTCAACTTTGATCACCGCAAGATCGATCTCGCGGGACACTCCAACAATGCGCGCCGGTATGATTGTCGTTCGAGTCGACAGCGCGGCATCCAATGAGCCATCCGCCTCTGCGGACGGCACCACAACCTGCACCTTTTGTGCGCCGTTCACCACGTGCGCGTTCGTCACAATGTACCCGCTGGGATCGATCACGAATCCCGAGCCGATCGCGCGCTGCCGGCCGATCACCGCGTTGGTGTTTCCGCGCTCACCTTCTTCAAGCGGGCCATACCCCGTTACCAGGATCTGCACCACGCTGGGCGATACTTTCTTGATGAGCGCGTTGACCGATTGGTTGAGCTTGCGGAGTTCATCACTGGAATGATCCGGGGCTTGCCCGTGTGCGGCCGGCAAATGGACAAGCAGAAATAACGCGCTGCCGCAGAGGGCTCTGACAAGCTGCATCGCCAAACGCCGGCTGATAATGAGGCGGCTGCTGGATTCGACCATGGCTACTCTCCTCAAAACTGTCTTCCATCGAACTGCTACTTCGGAAGCCCCTAGAGTACAACGAATCACCCGGCCCCCCCGGTTTCACCTCGGCATCAGCAAAATCCTTATCAGTAGCAATCTTCGTGTAAAGATACTCTGACCCAAAATGCGGTTTCCCGCATCCGATGCATGAGGTCAGTCTGGCGCCAGCGGGGCTTGCCGGAACAGGCACGCGTTCCGACGTGAGCGCTGCTGTTTTCCGCGGGAAAGTGCGACCATAACCTGAAACTTTCGCGTGAGAGGGCCACATCCAACCATGCCACGAACCCAGACCACGGAAGACCGCCGGCTCGAAGAAGCGCGCATTCGAACGAAGCACTGGAAGCGGTGGGGGCCGTATCTTTCCGAACGGCAGTGGGGAACGGTCCGCGAGGATTACAGTCCCGGGGGCACGGCCTGGGAGTTTTTTCCGCACGATCACGCGCGTTCACGAGCCTATCGCTGGGGGGAGGACGGCATCGGCGGCATCAGCGATCGTCACCAAATGATCTGCTTTGGGCTGGCGTTATGGAACGGACGCGATTCCATTTTGAAAGAGCGCCTTTTTGGCTTGACGGGGAATCAAGGCAATCATGGCGAGGACGTGAAAGAATATTATTTCTACCTCGATTCAACTCCCACACACAGCTACATGCGCATGCTTTACAAATATCCGCAGACCGAATTTCCGTACGAATCTCTCGTGGAAGAAAATAGCAGGCGCGACAAGGGCGATCCGGAATTCGAACTGCTCGATACCGGAGCATTTTCCGGCAATCGCTACTTCGATATTTTCGTGGAGTACGCGAAAGCGGACGTCGAAGACATGCTCATTCGAATCACCGCAGTAAATCGCGGGCCGGAAGCCGCCACTTTGCACATCCTTCCGCAACTCTGGTTTCGAAACACGTGGTCCTGGGGCAAGGATCTGCGGCGGCCGGTGGCGCGAAAAGCGACAGGCCCGCCCGGAAGAGCGTGCGTTGAGTTGCAGCATTGGCAATACGGAAAGCGCTGGCTGCTGTGCGCGGGGCAGCCCGAATTGTTGTTCACGGAAAACGAAACCAACAGCGCGCGTCTTTTCGGCGGAAAAAATCGGTCACCCTACGTGAAAGACGCATTCCACGAATATGTAATTCGCGGCAACAAGGCGGCCGTCAATCCCGAGCAAATGGGAACGAAGGTAGCCCCGTATTACCCGCTTGAACTTAATCCCGGTCAGCTCGTCACGCTCAAACTGAGACTCACCGACATGGAGCCTCTTGGGGGGATGGAGACTGGTGTGGGTAAGGTGGGCGGAGAAGTTTCGCCCGGCGAAGCCGAGCGCGCCGAAGGCGTTCCCGGCACTAACGACTTTGATGCTGGATTCGACGGCCTGTTCGTGACGCGCCAAAAAGAAGCCGAAGAGTTTTACGCTGCAAGAATCCCTAAAGAGCTCTCCGACGATGCCAAAGCCGTCATGCGGCAGTCGTTTGCTGGGATGCTGTGGTCGAAGCAGTTTTATCACTATGACGTTCAAGCCTGGCTGGAGGGCGATCCCGCCGGTCCCCCGCCACCGCCGGAGCGCTGGAACGGCCGCAACAAGGATTGGACGCATCTCTACAACGACGACATCATGTCCATGCCGGACAAATGGGAGTATCCGTGGTACGCGGCGTGGGACCTGGCTTTCCATTGCATTCCGCTAGCACTGGTTGACCCGGATTTCGCCAAAGATCAGCTTATCCTGTTGCTGCGCGAATGGTACATGCACCCGAACGGGCAATTGCCCGCTTACGAATGGGCTTTTGGCGACGTGAATCCACCGGTGCACGCGTGGGCGGCGTGGCGCGTCTACAAAATCGATCGGCGCGTGCGCGGCACTGCCGATCGCGCCTTCCTGGAAAAAGTCTTTCACAAGCTGCTCCTTAATTTTACCTGGTGGGTGAACCGCAAGGACCCTGACGGCGCGAATATTTTTCAAGGCGGGTTCCTCGGCCTCGACAACATCGGAGTCTTTGACCGCTCGGCGCCTCTCCCCACCGGCGGCCACCTCGAACAGTCCGACGGCACTAGCTGGATGGGCATGTATTGTCTGAACATGCTGGCGATCGCACTTGAGCTGGCCAAGGAAGATCCTGCCTACGAAGATGTGGCCAGCAAGTTCTTCGAGCATTTCGTGTACATCGCGCGCGCCATGAACGATTTCGGCGCCGGCGGGCAATCGCTATGGGATGATGAAGACGGTTTTTATTACGACGTATTGAAACTTCCCAATGGCGAGGAGCACTTCCTGAAAATCCGTTCGATGGTGGGCCTGATTCCGCTGTTCGCGGTGGAAACGCTGGAGCCGGAGATCGTCGATTGCCTGCCCGGATTCAAGCGGCGCATGCAATGGTTCATCGACAATCATCCGGACGTGCCCGAACACATTGAAATGACGCAGCGTTCCGCGGGCGGCGTGCGACGCTTGTTATCGCTCGCGAATCGCAAACAGCTCAAGCGCATGCTCAGCCGCATGCTGGACGAAACGGAATTCCTCTCGCCTTACGGCGTGCGCGCCCTTTCGCGCTTCCACGAGGACCATCCCTACGAAGTTCATGTGAACGGAAATACGAGCCGCGTTGACTACGAACCGGCGGAATCCACGACCGGCCTCTTTGGGGGAAATTCGAACTGGCGCGGGCCGATCTGGTTTCCGGTTAATTATCTGCTGGTCGAATCCCTGCAGAAATATCATCACTACTACGGCGAAGATTTCAAAGTGGAGTGCCCCACCTATTCCGGCAACGAATCCGATCTATGGCAGGTAGCCGCGGAAATTTCCCGGCGGCTCACCCATATTTTCTTGCGCGGACAAAACGGGCGGCGCCCGGTGGCAGGGGGATTGGAACTCTTCCAGAGCGATCCGCACTGGCGCGACCTCATCCTTTTCTACGAATATTTTCATGGCGACAACGGCGCCGGCCTCGGCGCAAGTCATCAAACCGGCTGGACCGGCCTGGTCGCAAAACTGATTGAACAAAGCGGCGAGTAGACGTTGACCGGAGAGGTGCGCTGATGAGTGCGAGATTCGAGGGGAAAGTGGTTCTGGTGGCAGGCGGCACCGGAGGATTGGGACGCGCCGTGACGCTGGCATTCCTCGAGGAAGGCGCCAAGGTCGTCGCCACCTATCGAAAACAGGAAGAGCTGGATGCCTTGAAGATCACAGCGGGCGTCAATACCGCACAGCTCGATGGATTCGCCGTTGATGTCACGGATGAAGCCGCCGTACGTCAGTTGATCGAAAAAATCGTCGGGAAGTATCGCCGGTTGGATGCCGCGGTCAATGCGGTGGGTGGTTACGCGGGTGGCGTGAAGTTGTGGGAGCTGGAGACGAAAGTTTTCGAACAGATGCTGGCTCTGAATCTGCGCTCGGGGTACGCGCTATCGCGCGCCGCGGTAAGAGCAATGTTGAAAGAGGGCCGTGGAGCCATCGTAAACGTGGCATCGAAGGCGGCGGTCGATCATGCCGGTGGCGCAGCCGCTTACGCAGCTTCAAAATCCGCCGCGGTGGCGCTGCTGGATTCGCTAGCCGAGGACTTGAAGGGCAGCGGCGTTCGCGTGAATACGATTCTCCCGAGCATCATAGACACAGAGGCCAACCGCAAGGCCATGCCGAAAGCGGATTTTGCGAAGTGGCCGAAGCCTGAGGACATCGCGCGCGTCATCCTGTTTTTATGCAGTGACGATGCCAGAGTCATTCACGGCTCCGCCATCCCGGTCTATGGAGATAGCTGAAACATTCGTGCAAGAAATGAATCTGTGTTAGTCGGCCTGGATTGCGGGCCGGGTGAAATCCTCAGCGACCAAGGAGCGGTGGGTGCCGGAACAGGCGGAAGTTCAGTTTGGCCGCGAGATTTGCGGCGACCTTGCCGCTGCCGAGTCGCGCGAGTGGCTCGTTACCAACGGAATTGGCGGATATGCGTCCGGCACCGTTGCCGGAAGCCAGACTCGCCGTTACCACGGACTGCTGGTCGCCGCCCTGCAGCCGCCCGTGGGCCGCACGCAGCTGGTGTCGGCCATCGACGAAATAGTCCACTACGAGGGGGCGGATTTCTCTCTCGCCACGCATCGCTGGGCTAGCGGCGCCGTCGATCCGCAAGGGTTACTACTGCTCGAGGATTTTCACCTGGCAGGCTCGATGCCGGTGTGGACTTACGCGCTCGCTGATGCGCTTCTGGAAAAACGCGTCTGGATGCGCCAGGGCGAAAACACCATCTACATTCAGTACACCCTCGTGCGGGGAAGCAGCGCGCTCGAAATGGAACTGAAAGCGCAGGTGAATTATCGCGACTTCCATTCGTTGACCCATGCCGGCGACTGGCGCATGAATATCGCGCCGATAGAGAATGGCGTGAAGGTCCTGGCATTCGACGGCGCAACTCCTTTTTATCTGAAAAGCAGTGCGGCGACCTGCGAGCCGCGCCACGAGTGGTACCTTGGCTGCTTCTTGGGGGAAGAAACTGCGCGGGGACTTAGTGACCGCGAAGATCGCCTTTTTGCGGCGCTGTTTCGCACAAAACTGCAAATCGGTTCCAGCGTCGTGTTTGTCGCGACCACGGAAGTAAACGCTTCGCTGGACGGAGAAACCGCCCGGGCGGAGCGCGCGAATTATGAAGTGAAACTTTTCCAAGACTGGCAAGCGAAAAACGAAGCGCTTGCGGAAGAAGCGCCCTCGTGGCTTTGGCAGCTCATCCTCGCCGCCGATCAATTCATCGTAAAGCGCAGGCTTCCGGAAGAGCCGGACGGCCGCAGCATCATCGCCGGATATCACTGGTTCGGCGACTGGGGCCGCGACACCATGATTGCGCTGCCTGGGCTGACCCTCGCGACCGGCCGCGCGGAGGTGGCGAAGCAAATCCTCCTGGCTTTTTCACGATACGTTGATGGCGGCATGCTCCCGAACAACTTTCCCGACGCGGGAGGCAAGCCGGAATACAACACCGTTGATGCCGCGCTGTGGTATTTCGAATCCATCCGGCAGTATTTCGAAGCGACGCAAGACGCCGTGACGCTGCAAAAACTTTTCCCGGTTCTCGTCGGCATGATCGATGCGCACATCGCGGGCACGCGCTACAACATTCACGCCGATTCGGCTGATGGGCTTCTTTATGCCGGTGCTCCCGGCGTTCAAGTCACGTGGATGGATGCAAAAATCGGGGACTGGGTGGTGACGCCGCGCACGGGAAAGCCTGTGGAGATCAACGCGCTGTGGATCAACGCGCTTGAAACAATGGCCGGGTTTGCCCGGTTGCTCGCGAAGCCGGGCGACACTTACGAAAAAGTCGCGGCTAAAGCAACGAAAAGCTTTCAGAGATTCTGGAACGCAGACCGTGGTTGCTGCTTCGACGTCATCGATGCGCCCGGTGGAAATGATGCGGTACTTAGACCCAACCAGATTTTTGCCGTGTCCTTACCACTAAGCCCGCTCACACCCGAACAGCAGAAGGCCGTTGTCGACGTTTGCGCGCGGCAACTCTTAACCTCTTACGGACTGCGGAGTCTCGCGCCGGGCGAAGCTGGATATACAGGCCATTACGGCGGCAGCCCTCGCGATCGCGACGCCGCTTATCATCAAGGCACTGTCTGGAGCTGGCTGCTCGGGCCCTTCGCGCTCGCGCACTATCGCGTCTACCACGACCGCGAAGCGGCGCTGCGTTTTCTCGAGCCGCTCGGCCGCCAGATTTATGCGAGCGGCCTCGGCACCCTCAGCGAAATTTTCGACGGTGATGCTCCATTTACGCCCCGCGGCTGCATCGCACAGTCCTGGACCGTCGCCGAAGTCTTGCGTGCATGGCATACCATTCGAAACCCAGCCAAATTCGATTGACACAACCTAACGTTGCGGACAAGCTTGTTACGTCGGGTGGGAACTGCATAGCGGGTCCTGCCCGCGTCCTATTTTGGCAGGACCTCTAATGGTTTCCCCTCGTACAGTTCGATGAGCACCTTGCCGCCATCCGGAGAGGCGACGAGGAAAAAGTTGACTCGCGTGCCATCCGCGCCGTGGCGGGTGGCAGGATAAACAGGAGCAATTCCGAATTTTTCTTTCAGAATTTGCGAGGCGCGGTCGACATTTGAGCAGCGAAATTCCACCTGTTGGATGCCATCTCCATACTTCGCCAGGTACTTTGCGATGGCTCCCGAACCGCCCGGCTCGCGCGTGGTGAGAATATCCAGGGAAATCCCTCCGGCGAAATGAAGTTCGAACTCCTCAGCATCCTGATCTGGCGGCACGTTGGCCAGTCTGGGCGTGCCATTGGCAATTCGAATGCGCCCAAACGTATCGCGCTGCACGGCGAGTCCAACCGTGATGGCGGGATTGGGCCCGAGTAACAGCACCGAAAGTTCGCTCTCAGCCCACCACGCAGAAATGGCAGATCCTGCGGCCGCGCGGCCCAAGCGGTAGATTTCGTCCGCGGCCGCGAGCCTCTTGGCCGCATCGGCGGACGAGAGGTCCGAGATGGATTGAGCGAGAGGGCTGGACATGGGGGCGTCAGGAATTGTAGCTTGAGGGCGGTACAGAAAGAAACTGAAGCCGAGCGGCCATCCTCAATAGACGCATCGAAAACCATGTGCGCCGCATCTGAGGGATATGCCAAAACCAGTCTTATTGACAGTAGATGACGACCCGGAAGTCCTGCGGGCCATTGAGCGCGACCTGCGCAGCCGCTATGCGGATCGCTACCGCGTCATGCGCGCGAATTCCGGAAGCGCCGGCCTCGCCACGCTGCGCGAATTGAAAGCGCGCAACAATCCCGTGGCTCTGTTGCTTGCCGATCAACGCATGCCCCAAATGGACGGCGTGAATTTCCTTACCGAAGCCATGGAGATGCACCCGCTCGCCAAGCGCGCGCTGCTCACCGCGTATGCGGACACCAACGCGGCCATCGATGCGATCAACGAGGCGCGCGTGCACTACTATTTGATGAAGCCCTGGGATCCTCCGGAGGAAAAACTTTTTCCCGCTATCGACGACCTGCTGCACGAATGGACCGCGACGTATCGCCCGCTCTACGAGGGTATTCGCGTGCTCGGCACGCGCTGGTCGAATCGTTCCTATGAGCTACGCGAATTCCTTGCGCGCAATCAGGTCCCCTATCAGTGGATTGACGTCGAGCTGGCGCAAAGCGATCCCGAAGTGCGCGGGCTCATTGATTCACTTGGGCCCGAAGCCGACAAACTTCCCCTGATCCTTTTTCCGGATGGCACGCGCCTCCCGGAGCCGCCGCTGCCCGCTGTCGCGGATAAAATTGGCCTTCGCACGCATGCCCAAACCAATTTCTACGATCTTGCCATCGTGGGCGGGGGCCCGGCGGGGCTTGCCGCCGCTGTGTATGGGGCAAGCGAAGGCTTGCGCACGGTGATCGTCGAGCGCGAAGCCCCCGGCGGCCAAGCCGGGCTTAGTTCTCGAATTGAGAACTATCTCGGGTTTCCTTCCGGACTCACTGGCCTGGACCTGGCGCGGCGTGCCGTCGCACAGGCGCGGCGCTTCGGCGTGGAGATCCTCTCGCCACAGGAAGCGGTGGGCCTCCGCGCAGAGGGCCCGTATCGGTTTTTGAAGCTTGCGGACGGTTCGGAGATTTCGTGCAACGCGCTGCTTCTGGCGATGGGCGTTCAGTGGAGAACCTTGGACGTTCCGGGGATTGCGCCATTGCAAGGAGCGGGTGTTTATTACGGCGGAGGAACCTCCGAAGCGTTGGCTTGCAAAGGCGAAACCGTGTATATCATCGGCGGCGCGAATTCCGCCGGGCAGGCGGCCATGCATTTTTCGAAGTTTGCGGAGAAGGTGGTGATGCTGGTGCGCGGCGTGTCGCTCGCCGCGACCATGTCGCACTACTTGATCGAGCAAATCGAAAAAACACCGAATATCGAAGTATGGCCGCGCACCAGCGTCGTAGAAGTCGAAGGAGAATCGCGGCTCACGGGAATTACGGTCGAGTGCTCTCCTTCGGGAGAAAGAAAGAAGCTGCCCGCCTCAAGCCTGTTCATTTTTATCGGCGCGCAGCCGCGCACGGAATGGAT
>Ga0209625_1000142_pt1 | contig 17314 bp, 18 predicted proteins | sample JacPin_JW_Ref_M2_FD_187960 | JGI IMG/M metagenome (GOLD analysis project Ga0209625, IMG submission 187960) | Forest soil microbial communities from Algoma, Ontario, Canada - Jack Pine, Ontario site 1_JW_Ref_M2 (SPAdes) (version 2) | ecosystem: Environmental > Terrestrial > Soil > Boreal...
CGGACCCCTTAAAATGTTGGTGCCGGCGGGGGGAATCGAACCCCCGACCTAGGGATTATGAGACCCTCGCTCTGCCACTGAGCTACGCCGGCACAGGACCATCATGCTACGGATACCGTTACGGCGGTGTCAAGCCAAGTACAGTCATTGTCGCTGCATAATGAGAATGTCCGGTTCGAGCAAAGTAGAAATGTCCGCTTTCATAGGTGGCCGAGGCCGCTATGGAAGCGGAGCGAACTGCCTTGAGCCAACCAGAACGGGACCGCGTAGCGTTGCTACCGAGAGCCGATTCTTGGGGTCCTGCGACTGACTGCGAAAGGCTGCTACGCAGGACACAGCGCGACCCACAGGGCCAAGTCCTATAGAAACTAGTACTAAGGTACCGTTGACCCTAGCCCGCCTCCCCTTTAATCTCTCAATTGTCGAGCAGTGGCTCCCTTGCAGGATAGGCGAAAGCTTATCGAAACGAGGGGCCCGTCGACGTGTGTGTCGGATGGGATACAGTAATTACTTGACTTTACCCTAGTAATGGATAGAGTGCGCTCTGGGAGCTAATCCCCGGAGGCACTATGTCCCGTATCTCATCGGCAATCGTTCTGGCCATGCTCGTTTTAACTGGAGCAATGGGCTTAAAAACAGTAGTAACCACCCACGGAGATTCTTCCGTGTTAGTGGCCAACGGTACGGCGCCAATTCCGCCGACACCGTGGAAGAACGGTACGGCGCCAATTCCGCCGACACCTTGGAACGGGACGGCTCCGATTCCACCAACGCCCTGGTGAGCTAACTTCAAGGCGGATACACGCCGCATGAGGGCCAGGACGTTAGAAGGAACAACGTGGTTGGCCCATTTGGATACACCATCTGGTTGTTAGGCGCTCTCCTAGAAGCGACGGTCGTTGTGTGCTCAGTTTTTCGCGGGCCCTTGCGCCGTTACTTTACCCTGAATCTTTATATGGCAGTATCCGTCCTGGTGAACGCCGGTCGGTATTGGGTATTCACCCGGCACGGGTTGATGTCGTCTGAATATATTTATTTCTATTACTATTCGGACGCGATTCTGACCATCTGCTTATACTTCGCGTTGATGGGTTTATACGCCATTGTGTTCGAGGAACTCGGAGTAGCTATGCGACTCCGGGTATTTATGATGTTGCTGCTCATTGGCACCACGTTATTTTCCTACAGCGTCGTGCACCAATCCGAGACGCGCATGCTCACACGTTACATAGTTGAAATTTCTCAAAACTTGTACTTCGTTGGCCTGATTTTGACTTATGTGTTGTGGGCCGCGCTTCTTAAGCTGCGCGAGAGCCGCGTTCGGGTAATACAGATAGTGCTTTCTCTCGGCATGTATTTCAGCATTAATGCCGGAACCTATGCGCTGCGCAACCAATACCCCCACCTGCGGATGGTCTGGGGTTACGTACCCTTGGTAGCTGGAGTGTTTCTCCCCATCGCATGGATTTATGCCTTTATGAAGTTTGATGATGAGGCGCGCTTGGCGCCCGCCCGACTTGCGGCGGTGCCTCGATGATGGCAGCCCTGATTTTTATTTTTTCGTTCGCGGCGCTGATGCAGTTTTTTGTGTCGTACTGCAGGTCGCTGATCGCTGCGTCCGCACGACGGGCGCTGTCGGCCGACGTTCAGGACGTGATTGGCATCAAGCGAAGCGCGAGTGGCGACGATTTTGCTCGCGTCATGCAATTCCTGTATTTATGCCCGGATCGCCGCGAAGACCGCAACGGCATAAAGGCCATCGGAGCGTACTTCAGGTTGCTCGGCGCAGTGGGCACGACCATGGGAAGGCTGATTCCTTCACTACGCGCCTGGACCGAATCGGAACGTTCGCAGTGTGCTTACTTTGCTGCCGTGGCCTTGGATCGCCGTATCGCGCACAACCGCGATATGTTCGCCGAACAGATGTCCGCGTAGTTCTTCCTGCTTCAAACCATATAATTACAGAAATCTACTGCTGCCTTATTCGAAACAGTGCTTCTTCTTTGTTGGCTCGAATAAATTCCCCGTGTTATTCTCCTGACGTTCCCTCCTCGCCGGAGTGGATGCGTCCGCAGCGCAAAAACAACCGGTGAATAAAACTTGCTTGCAGTGTGGCGCGATACTGCCGTCGGGCATATCCGCTTGCCGTTTCTGTGATTCTCAATTTCAACCCATAGGTGAAAGGGAGAGGGCTGCTGTCCTTCCTCGGCACCATACCGCGCTGACTGCATGGAATGCCGATCGCCGCTCAATCGGCGCGGCAATCTGTATCTCGCCAGAAAATTCAGCGCACAGCCCCGCAGAACCCGATCAACCTTATACGTGGCAGAGTGAATTGGCCAACCGCGTGGAAGCCTACCGCGTCAGGCGCCGCAAGGTGTCTCCGAACGCAGCGCAAACGCAGTTACCATTCTCGGAGCCCGTGATGGCCAGGCGTGCGACCGCTGTAGCGGCGAACCACGCGACCACCGTCCCGATCGCTGAGTCTTCCATTGCAGATCTCCCGGAACCAGAATCAATATTTTCCGAATCTTCTTCCATGTCTGGCGACAGCGATTTTGCGTTCACGATCGCCATTGGCCGCATTGCCTCCCATCCCCGCACCGCGGATCGGCGCATGATGATCGATGTGTCGAATTGCGCCGATGCGGACGCTTCCGGAGAGCAGGCTGGCGAATTAACGGAACGACCTCACGCCGGCTTGTATCCGGTGGCCTCACTCGGAGACCGGCAACTTGCAGGGATTATAGACGCAGCCTGTTTGCTGTTTGCGTTCGGCGGCTTTGTAGCGTTGTTCGGCTCACTTGGCGGACAACTCACACTCAGCAAAATGAACGCGGCGGTATACCTCGCGGCTTTGGGCGTGGTGTACTTTCAATACTTCGCGCTGTTCACTGTTTTCGGCGCCACGACACCAGGCATGATGTTTCGCGGATTGCAAGTAATGAGTTTTTCCGGAGAGACTCCAACACCAAGACAAATGTTGCTTCGCAGCGCGGGCTACATGCTCTCAGCGGCAACATGTTTCATCGGTTTCTTGTGGGCGATGTGGGACGAGGATCAGCTGACCTGGCACGACCGGCTGTCCAAAACTTATTTAAGCTCCGCGCAAACGTATGCGGAGGTCGAGTCCCATAGCGCCGCTCATCGCTGAAATAAAAGTTTAACTACGCTAATGCCGCGCGGCTTTACAGCTTTGCCATTCGCATCGTAATCTGATGTCACCATGTGGAATATTGAAGAGCGATTTTCTCCCAAGGCCATAGAACAACTGGCGGCGTTGGGATTTGCCGTCGGCAGCACCCGCGGTGTGGTGCGCGTGGAAAAATATGGCGCTGGAGCGGAATTTCGCCAGGATCCCGACGGCCAATACCGGCTCACGATCACTCCCACGATTATGCTGAATGGGAAGTTCACGCGCTTGTGGGACGCCGGCTATCAGAAATTCTTGCTCACCGACGACGGACTAAAGTTTCCCGCGCTGGCGAGTCATCTCGAAGGTCTGCGCAAATTTAACGAAGAGTTGCGCACCGCGCTGGGCGTGCCTACTTTCTATAACGAAGCTATCGGTTCAGTCAGCCAGGTCAGTGTGTATGATCGCGTAAAAGGCCGCCAGGGCGATGTTCCCGACAAGACCGTCGGGGCTCACGAGCCGAACATCGGGCATTAATCCTCGCTTCTCGCGGGGATTTTCTAAATATTCGCCAAACGAAAAAGTGGAATCGCCCGAATCAGTCCGTCAGGACGCGTCCTGCAGTTGGCGCCGGAACTGTTCCAGGTTGACCCGGTGTTTGGCTGCTTTTTTGCGCCCGATATAAATCACCGGAATGTCGCAACCGAAGTGCTCCATCAGCGTGGCGTCGCCCTCAATGTCAATCTCGCGAAGCGTTGCGCGGAATTCGCGCAATAGCGCAGCGATTACTGCCTTAGCGTCGTCGCACAAGTGGCAACCAGGTTTGCTATATATCGTCACCTCTGGACCAGGTTGATGTTCTGCCGGCGCATGCGCCGCTCGTTTTGGTGACAGGTCGCTCATGATCGGTGGTCGTTGCAGTGCATAGACGCATCATACCCGTTGCCAGTTGCCGTCGGTGAGTCGGCTGACAAATAAGCAGGCATAATAGTTGCCAGAGGATCGAGCTTTATGGGTCGCGTCGTAGCGTTGATGGATGACATTTTTTTTCAAATGAAAGTTGCGGAGACCGCCAAACACCTGGGCATTGAATTCAAGGTGGCCACCACTACAGAAGCGCTGCTGGGCTTGTTGGAGCCGCGCCCGCAACTGGTGATCGTTGATCTCAACGCGCGTAGTCAGCCCATTGACGCCATTGCGAAACTGCGCGCTGCGGCAAAAGACATTCGCATAGTGGCATTTCTTTCTCACGTGCAAAGAGAATTGGCCGAGCAGGCCAAAAATGCAGGTTGCGACGAGGTGATGCCGCGGTCGAGCTTCACACAGAATCTCGCCGAAATATTGAGTCCCGCGAAGGCTTGAATGGAATTCTCCCGTACATCTTTTGCGAAAGCCTCGCCGTTGTCACTCGGTTTCATGGCATTCGTGTTGCTAATCGTAACGCTGGCCACATGTGCACAGGCGCAGGACTCCTCTTCGCAGCCCGGCGACAGGTCGACCAGCCCTTCCAATTTGCCGAGCATGCCTGCGGTCAAAAACCCAGACGGAACCACGCCGCCACCTGTTGCGGCTAACAGCCCGGCCGCCGCGCTTCGCGATGTTTTGCAAGCCGCGTGCTCTCAAGACGCCGCAGACTTTTCGCGTTATCTGACGGCGCGCAGCAAACAATCTTTCGAGCGCCTTACACCGGCAGCCCGGGTGGCCTTGATGAAACGCTTCGTGCTACTGAACGTGCCAGGGAAAGCTACCGCTAGCGCGAATCCCGCGGGTCGCCCCATAGTTCGCTGCGAAACGCCGGACGTGACCACCGAAATGTCCATCGGTGGAACGGACACGCGCGACAACCTGGCCTTCCTACCTATGGAGTTGCGCGATGTTACCGATTCAACGGGAGCAAACGTGCACCAGATCACCATGGGTCTGGTGCGCGAAGACGGCCAGTGGCGCTTGCTGTCCATCGGTGTTCTGCTCTTGGACCTTCCGTCATTGGAGGTCGAGTGGGATGCGGAGGAAGCAGAAGCGAACGAGATCACCGCACTCGGAAATCTCAGAAGACTTGCCGAGGCCGTGGAGACTTACCGCAGGACATATTTTCGTTTGCCCGAAGCGCTGGCTAGCCTGGGTCCGCCACCTTCCCGTACTTCCGCGAAGAACCCTCAGGCAAAAACTCTTGCCGCAACTCGTGAGCATGCCGGATTACTGGATGAAGAGTTTGCTGCCGGCAACAAAGACGGCTACGAATTTCGCATCATCATAGCGGGTGCCGACACGCTGGGCGCTCCAGCCAAATATCAACTGTCCGCCATCCCCTCCGCCTACGGGCGAACCGGTAAGCGCTCCTTCTTCCGCGATTCCGACGGCGGATGGCACGCCGCCGACCATGGCGGCGCCGTCGGGAGCGCATCTGACCCTCTTGTGCAGTAGCCCAGATTATTCTTCTTCGGTCATACGAGGGCAACACGCCAAACAGGAAACGCTAGCATTCGTTGCGCGTTTGACAGCTTTCGCTTTCAATTCGCCTTGCGCGCTCTCGCAGCGCCGTCTAACCTTGGTTGCTATCCCGTGGCAGGCACATATCTAACCGTTAGGAGTCACCATGGCGTCTTCGGTCTGGAAAGGCTATCTGTCGTTCGGGCTGCTTTCGATTCCTATTCGTCTTTTCACCGCGGCGCGTGGTGAGCGCATCAGCCTCAATCAACTTCACGAAGTCTGCCACACGCGCATCAAGATGCCGCTCTTCTGCCCCACTTGCGACCGCAAAGTGGAGCGCTCCGAAATCATCAAAGGCTACGAGTACGAGAAAGATCAGTATGTGCTGTTCAGCGACGACGACCTGGACAAAATCGAGCCGGACTCGGCGCGCGCCATGGAAATCCTCGAATTCGTTAAAGTGGATGAAATCGATCCGCTGTATTACGACGCCTCGTATTACTTGACCCCGGAAGACGAAGGGAAAAAGGCCTACTCGCTCTTGTTAAAGGCCATGGAAGATTCCGGCTACGCGGCCATCGCCAAAGTGACCATGCACCAGCGCGAGCACATCGTGGTCATCCGCGCGCGTGAACAGGGCATGACCCTGCACACTATGTTTTATCAGGGCGAAATTCGCGAAGTTGCGGAATTTACGCATCAGGATAAAGTGGAGCCTAAGGAACAGGAAAAGAAGCTGGCGATGCAATTGATCGAAAGCCTCGCAGCGACTTTTGAGCCGGAAAAGTACCGTGACGAGTACATGGAAAGCATGCAGGCGCTGATCGCCGCCAAACAAAAGGGCCTGGAAGTCACCGCCACCACTCATCCGGTTCGGGCTCCAGTCATCGATCTGATGGACGCGTTGCGTAAGAGCATTAACGCTAAACCGGCGGCCAGCGCCGGCAAAAAACCACCGGTGCGCTCCATCTCTTCAGCGTCACAGGCAACGCAGTCAACGCGCAAGTCGAACAAGAAGGCCGCCGGCTAGTTTTTCTTTGATGGCAACATCCGATCGATTCTCGCGCCTCGAATTTCAACGCATGCTCGATGTCACTGAGAAGCAGTTAAATTATTGGGAAAAATTGCGCCTGGTCGCCCCGCGAAAAAGCGGTGTCGAGAAGTCTTACGACTTCCGCGACCTGATCACCCTCCGAACCGCCAAACAACTCATCGAAAAAGGGGTCCCAGCGCAACGGCTGCAGCGTTCGATTATAGCGTTGCAACAAAAACTCGCCGAAGTGCAGTCTCCGCTGACCGAACTGCGCATTCGTTCGAACGGCCGGGACGTAATCGTGGAACGCGCGGGCGTGCAGCTCGAACCCATATCCGGACAGATCATGCTCAATTTTGAAACCCGCGAGTTAACCGAAAAAGTTCGCATGATGCCGCAGCGCAGCGCGAACGATTGGGTAGCCTTGGGTGTGAAACGCGAAGAACAAAGCGCATCAGATGCCGGGCCCCGTTTGGCGGCGGAAGCCTATCGCTCTGCGCTGGAGACCGACCGTGGCAACGTCGATGCTCTGAACAATTTGGGCACGCTTTCCTACGAAGAGGGCAACCTCGGAGATGCCATAGCGCTTTTTCGCCACGCTGTGGAGCTGCATGCCGACCACATGCTCTCGCACTTCAATCTAGGCAGCGCGCTCGAAGAACTTGGGCACGACGAGCAGGCCCGCCGGCATTTGCGGCGCGCCGTACAGCTCAATCCGGAACACGCCGACGCACAGTACAACCTGGCATTTGTATGCGACAAACTCGGCGCCTATGTCGAAGCTCGCCGCCACTGGCAGAAATATCTGGAGCTCGATCCGGATAGTTCCTGGTCGGCTTACGCCCGCCAGCGGCTCGCCTACGAAAAATAAACCGGATTCACAGGGGTATAAAATTCGACGCCCGCAATTTGCCCCGCGCGTCGAATCAACGCACCGGGGCGGTTGCCACGGCAATGCTTTTATCCGCGGCGCCATAATAAAACAGCCAGCGCTTGCCATCGAGCACCGCGCCTTCCACAAACACCACATTCGGAACCTGCCCGACTCTTTCCCATTCGAGCTCCGGACCAAATATCGGTTTATCAGAACGCGCCAGGACTTTGGTCGGATCTTTCTTGTCAAATAGCACCCACCCGGTCGAATAAACCAGATTGTCGTCCGCGCCGTTGTAAATTAGAAATATCCCTTCCCGCGTGATTACCGGCGGCGGGCCCGGTTCCACTACTTGAGAATCAAACGTTCCCGGGCGGCTGGCCAAGACGGGATGGTCCAATGCCTCCGTCCAGTGCAATAAATCTTCAGAGAACGCCACGCCCATCTGACTGCCTTTACCCTTGGCGTCGGCCAGATAATACATCCAATACTTGCCATTGATCTTTTTTGGAACCATCGCACCAGACTTGGTCCACTTCACATTCCATTTGCCCTTGTACGCGGGAATGATGATGCCGTGGCGCTCCCAATGAATCAGATCCTTGGAAGTTGCCAGACAAAGCTGTGCATCTTTCTTGTCGGCGCCCACACCATCGACGTTGTTATATCCCGTATACGTCAAGTAGTAAGTATCGCCAAATGTTTGCAACCTGGGGTCTTCCACTCCGCCGCCCTTTTCATAGGGAGCTTCTGCTCTCAGCACCGGGGTTGGCCGGCGCTTGAAATGAATCCCGTTATCGCTGGCGGCGTACCCTAATGAAGAAGCGCCCTGACGATCCTGGGCGCGATAAAGCATCACGAACCCGCCATCCTTTTTTATCACTGCGGGATTAAACGTTCCGGCCGATTCGAATCCGTTCCCTTGTGGCGACAGGATGGGCTGGGAGACCAGGCGAGCCCATTTTCCAAATGGCGGTGCGAAGGCGACCGCTGCGCCAACAACAAGCAAAATCAGTGTGACCCCTGTCGCAATCCATGTTCGTAGCAAGTGGGCTCGAAAATAATTAAGATTCACCATTTTGTGGAATTCCTTTCGTCCGATGAGCGAAAATCAGAACTTTACTTGGTTCGAAATTAAACGAATCGTATCATTCGTCCAGAACCTTTAGCAGCTTGTCTCTTGATGCTTAGCTGTTGATCAGACTGCTGCTACAAAGAAATCCAGGGAGGCCATCATGCTTTGTGATCGACGAACGTTCGTTAATCGGTCTGTAGCGATTGCCGGAGCATTGAAGACGGGACCGGTAACGTTAGAAGCGACTCCCAACACGGATGTGCGAAACACGGACCTTTTTTCGCAGATGAAGTGGATGAACGAACCGGCATCGTACAAGAGACTGGGCGAAAAGATGGTCGTGCATAGCCGCGCAAAGACCGACTTTTGGAGAAAAACGTTTTACGGGTACATCACGGACAATGGTCATTTGTTTTATGTAGAGACCACCGGAGACTTTATGTTCCAAGCCCGCATCAATGGCCAACATGCCGCGTTATATGACCAGGCCGGCCTCATGGTGCGGCTCGACGCTGAAAATTGGATGAAGTGCGGAACGGAATTCTTCGACGGACAGCGCCATGCGAGCGTAGTCTTTACCCGCAACTTCTCGGATTGGTCTCAGCCGTGTCCGAGAGATCCGGCATCGTACATGATGCCAACGCGCACCTTTCCTCCAGGCACAAAATACCCTTGACGTACCGACATGAATTTCTGCCCGTCCAGGGAACACAACGTCTCAATCGAATCTTTTTTACGCACTGCGCGCCACCAGATAATGTGTGCCGCGCCGGAGGAACCCGGATTCGACGCCACCTTCAGCGATATGAAGCTTGACACCGTCTAGACGCCTGTATTTAATCTCGCCCAAGCCAGTTCTGGAAAGGAGAGGGCCTGTGAACGAGGGAACCGCGAAGTCTTCGAAAGGGTCATCATCGGTCCCGTCATTTGTGCGGCCCGGATTTAACAATATTGCGCCGTACATCGTAGTGAATGGAGCCGCCAAATTTATTGAATTTCTTAAAGCCGCTTTTCAAGGCACTGAACGTTTGCGTGTGCCGCGGCCCGACGGTGCGGTCATGCACGCGGAGATCGGCATCGGCAATTCGGTGATCGAGTTGGCTGACGCTAACGAGCAGCATGCGCCGCGGCCAACCACGGTCCATTTGTATGTCGACGATGCCGATGCCGCCTATGAGCGCGCTTTGCGAGCCGGGGCCACATCGATTTACGCCGTGGACGACCAGTTCTGGGGCGACCGGCAGGGATGCGCGAAAGATGACTTTGGCAATGTATGGTACATCGCCATGGCCAAGGGCTGGGATCCTGGCCCCGACCGAATGCCCAGCGTGCAACCCTATCTTCATCTTCCGGGTGCGGAGAAGATGATCCCGTTTGCGGAAGCAGCCTTTCATGCGGAGACTCTCGGCATGGCGAAGTCGCCGGAGGGGAAAATACTTCACGCCACGATAAAAATCGGCGATGCCACGTTCGAAATCGATGAAGCTAACGCGGAATTCCAGCCCATGCCATGCTACCTGCATGTGTACGTGCCCGACGCAGATGCTTCTTACGTAGAGGCCATCCGCGCTGGAGCAGCTTCAGTTGAGCCTCCGGCGATGAAACCTTACGGCGAGCGTTCAGCCACAGTCAAAGACATGTTCGGCAACACGTGGTTCTTGGCCACGTATCTCGGTGATAGCGCGGCTTAGATTGTTCCGATCGGGGCGTCAGCACACGCCGCAGGTGCCGACGGGTATTCGGTGGGTTGTGTGCTCCGTCTAGATGCTGGCTTCGATTCGCAAATCCTGAATCATGTTTTCCAGTTCGGCGTTGGCTTTGTCGGGCTCCGCCTCGGTGGCCTGAATATTTTTTCGCAGCTCTTCTAACTGGGTTTCCTGTTGATCCAATTGTTTGGTGTAGCGTTGCACTAAAGCCTTTTCCTCGGCGGTTCCTTTCAGCGCTTTCATATTTTCACGCAGGCGGCCCTGATCTTCCACAATGCGATCGATGTGCTTTTGACGGCTTTCCATGTCTTCTTCCAGCTTCGCTACCTGAGCTTTCTGCGCAGAAATCTTTTCAAGAGCTCTTGCCATTTCGGCGGTGATCGTGCCTTGTTTCACAAACAGACTGATCTGATTTTCGTCCAGACTGGACAGCTGATAGGAAGTGGCCAGCGTTCTGACCTCTTCAACCGGCATAGAGGCGGTGCCTTGCGGTGGAACCTCAACGCGGAACCGGTATACGCCAGGCGTTTTTTCGTCGGGTTCCTTGGTCCCTTTCGCGAGTCGCCATTCCGGACGAGCGGGATGTTCGATCGCCAATGTTTGCGTCGTCTCTCCCTGATTGCGTGCTATATACAGAGTGCGCTCGCGCAATTCGCTGATATGCGTGAGCACACCGTGTGAAATCTTCACCTGCGAGACGTGCTGCGGCTGACCATTTTTTACCGCTTCGATTAGCAGTCCGAGGTCGGTCGCGTAGGAAATGAGCCTGCGTTCACCGGGCTTGATGGAATCCATAAGTCCTTCACCGGCGAACACTTCTTTTTCCAAAACGCTGAAGCTCCCGCCATCCAAAGTCAGAGGGCTGGTATTTTTCAACCACAGTCCACGCAGAGGCCGGCCGGATCCGGACGTGCCGCTCCACAGCGATATTTTTTCGGTCTCAATCTCGGTCTGCACGATCGGCACGAGACCCGATTGATTTTTTTTCAGCGTGACACGATCTTTCAATTTGTATTCGGACAAATCACCTAAATCCTGTCCGCTGGCCGCGGCCACGCCCATTGCGCGAGCTTCTTCTAGACTCGACACTGCTGGAGGGCCCACCCCGATACCTGCCTTAAAAGCTCCCCCAGCTGCCCCTGACCCAAACCCCGTTGAAATATGCGGGCGATTGGCTACTCCCCTCAGCATTTTTCCTGAAACGCTTGCTGACGTCGTATTCAAGGACGGGGCGCTGGAGGCGGCGACTTCCACGGTCTCGGTGCTCGTTCCAAGCTGCAATTGCGTATTCAAATGATTTTCGCCTGGGGTCAGGTTAAGTCCGGTGATTAAACTCTTGCGGAATCCCAGATGTTCCATTTCGACGTGATACGTTCCTGGAGATACTCCTGAGAATGTGTATTGCCCGTCGCTTTCCGTGTTTGTTCTGGCAATCACGGCGTTGTTTTCATCCATCAAACGCACGTCGGCTCCGGTGATTGCGGCTCCCATCGGATCCGTCACTATTCCATTCAGCTGTCCGTTTCCACCCGTGAGCATGGCCGCACGCGTCTGGGGAGAAAGTTGTACACTTTCCGGCAGCGCCACCACTGGGCGTCTTCCGTAAAATGGTTCCGAAAGTTGCTGGATAAAGGAGTGCGGCGCTCCCGCCACTAAAGAAAGTTCCACCCCATCCCAATCTTCGCCCACGGTGTTGTCCACAATCGCCCAGCCTTGCAGTAAGGGTTTCTTGTCCGCTTTCGATGACAAGACGATGCGGTAAGTGGTCTTCCAGATCGGCACTTCACTGATGTAGCTTACGTATAGAGAGCGCTCGCCAGTTCCTGTGGTTGATATCTCCATGCGACGCACATCTTGATCGCGCGAAGAAGCTAAGAGACCAAGATAACGGCCCACTTCAATCTGCAAATCCCTTTCCGCGATTTTCACGCTCGTTGACGAATTGAGATCTACGCTGCGTACCTCGCTGCCATCGGTTATCAGGGAAATCTCATCCGTTTCGACCGTCCATCCGGGACCTGCACCGGTGCGCGTTTTGCGCTCAACACTAAGGAGCCGGCCCGTCAATGGAGGCCCGTTGCCGCTACGAACTTCCAATCGCGCTCCGCGTAGCGATCCAAGAAATTCCGCAATGGTCGGACGCTCTCCCAATGACAACCGCAGCGTTGCCAACCTCCGTGCCAGCGGCGCTTCCGAGTTGTATTCCACTCCGGTGATGCGCCCGCCAGAAAGATCGAGCACGGTCAATGACTTCAACACGTCGTTTAGTTGCGCGCTGGTAAAGTCAATGTGCACCCCCTGGCTGCCGCGCACATGCCCGAGATGCTCGAAGTAACCGACGCCGTTCTTGTAAAGCACAACGCGACGGATCGGAACCTTCGCCGCCGAAAGATTCGTGTCTTTTCGTGATTCGGTTACAGCATCAGGTGGTTTTGCATCTGCTGCGCTGGATGCCTCCTGCGCTCGAATTGAAAAGGAAAAAAAGAGATAGAAATACAGCAACGACGACAGAACCTGCTTCATGAGCCCCCCACCGGAAAGCAATAACACACTTGTAAGCACACAATCGGCCTATTTCACGTGGATTTGCCTAATTGTTAAGATTACTTTGAGATTAAAGTGCGCACGGAATCTGTTATAGCGCGGAGACCATGCGGGCGATGGCGTCGTCAAATGTGGAATTGCCGTCGAGGTACGGTTGCCAGAATTGCGTGAGCAGCTTGAGGTATCCGTCCCAGCCTCGCTGGTAGATGCCTTCGCGAATGGCGTAAGGAGTGTAGCTGGTGGTCGATACTTTACCGGTGGCGGTGTCGGTGCTTGTGGAAGAGATGACTGGGCGGATGACTTCTCCCGTGGTGTAAAAGATGAGAGCGTGCCACAGGTCGCGTGGGATACCTTTTTCGCGCTGGCGGCATTCACGGATGATCGCTTGCTGCACCGGTTCGGCAATGCCGTGCGAGGCTTCGTGGAAAAGCACTTCCAGAGCTTCCGTGCCTTGATTACGCGGGTCGGTGCTGGAAATTGTGACACGCAGAGGATCCAGCGTGGTGTACGCGCCCGAGCGATTGGCGTAGGCGCACACGTCGACGCGGATTTTTTCCTTGGGCCACTTGGTTTGATAAATATCCGCGAGCCGCTGTGAGAGGCCCAGCCCCTGTTCGCGAACAAGCGGCGCAACACGCATCACCCAGCGGCGATTGGCCAGATCATGGCTGGGCCATTGATGCGCGCGATAAACCGGTGCGGCGGCTTCCAATACGTGCGTGAGATTTGCGGGAAGCCCCGCGTTGCAGGTTTCTTTTTTTCTCCCGGATAATTCATCGCAGCCATCAAAATCCCCGAGCTGATTTTTTATCAGCACCAATTCCGTGGTGAACAGCAAATCTTTGTCGATATAGTTTGCCGCGTAATAGCTCACGGCTTCGTTCCAGGCGCGCTGCTCCGCCGGCGTTAGAGCAGACTTCGCGCCCGGGGAGGTTTTGAGCGTGGGGCGGTTTTTGCCGAGCGCTTTATCGCTGTCGGCGGCCGTTGATGCGTCCTGCGCAGCGCCGAATTTCGCTTCCTGATAAAGCGTGTGATGCAGGTTCACCCAAAAGCCGCTATGGAATTCAAAAACCGGCAGCGGACCGTAGACGGAGCCTTCAGTAATTTGAGCCGCGGCGCGCGGAAGCCACAGCGCCGTAAACGCGAGGAATAGCAATAAAGGAACGATGAATGACCGGGCCATGCGCTTCGGAAATAGTAGCGTTAAGTTTGCGCTCACACAAATCCGGCGAAGATGGCCTACAAAATCGGGTGATCTAGTTCTTATCTCCGAATCCGTGATTTTGTCGGCAGAGGCGGCAATACGTGGGTGGCTCGGAGTTATCCATATAATGCTTTACTGGTTTTACGCTTTGCAGGAATGCGAAGATGGATTTTAAATCTTCATCAGTCATGTTCCTGAAATAGCTGAATGGCATTAAGTGATTCAACTCACGCACACCTCCTGAAGAATTACCCGTGCGAATGATTTTGATGAACATCGCTTCGTCGTAAAAAGAAATTTCTGAGGGGTGCGTGGAGATATTAGCGCTGACCACATCGCCCCAGGGCTCCCACCAGACGCAGTCCTCCACCGAACATCAGTTCTGTTTGCGCATTTCCCTTCTCGTGCGCTGAAGTGAGGCAGTCGTTGCACTGCGCGATGCGTACCAAATACCATCCACGCCGGACCTGCTCGGTGGCGTTAGGCGGCAGCGCCGGTTCCATTTCCGGATGAAGGCTTAATTTGACTTCAAAGGGCATCTTTGTTTTAGGCAATGCGTTTCGAATCGCCGGTAGCGAACGGATGTAAACAATCCAGGACGCGACATCTTCATCGGTCATGCTGCGGAAGAACGGGTACGGCATGGCGCGGCTGGCCCAACGCATTCTTAAAATCCGGCTCACTGTGGCATTCGAAACAGTGCGCTGGTCCCTCGACGATATAGTGGCCTCGGGCGAGACGTCCAAGCGAAGGTTCGGCATGAAATTCGCCTGCGCCTGCGCTTGATAACGAGAGCTGCTGAACGGTGGATTTGCTTTGATTTTGGGTGGCGGAAGTCAAAAGAAGGCCAATCCCAACAATGGGCAACAGGAGCATGTAGCGCAATCGGGTTAGCCTTTTCAGATACGTTTTAAATTTGGATGGACAAGGGATTGGCGTGGAGCATTGTGGGTGAGAATTATTTTTTCAAGACATAGTTACAGATTGTGCGCTTGGCGGTAATCGCGCACTACCGCCTCCACGTCGCGTTGCTCCCCATCGACAAGGTAGTTCAGGTGGCGCATGTCCTGTCCGGTGATTTTGCCACCTAAGTCCGCCAACGCGCCCCGCAGTTGTGGAAATTTTTCGAGAGTGGCTCGGCGGACGATCGGCACTGCGTCATATGGAGGAAAGTAATGGCGGTCGTCTTCCAAGATCACTAGATGTAACGAGTCGATGACTCCGTCGGTGGAGTTGCCGGCCACGATGTCCACTTTGTGATCCTGCAACACTCGGTAAATCAAGCCCAGATCCATCACGCTGGGTTGCTGAGCAAAATGCAAGCCGTAGCGCTCGCTCCATCCACGAAAGCCATCGGAGCGTTCCAGAAATTCGAAACCAACGCCGATTCGCCACTTGGGCGCAACCGGAACGAGGTCAGACATGCGCTGAAGATGAAGGCGCTGCGCGTCCTCCCCACGTATCACCATAGCGAAGGTATTTTCGAAGCCCAGCGGCTCGGTGACTTCAAAATTGAATCGGTGGCCGTAAAGCTGCTTTACCCGCTGGTACACCGCGGAGGAATCGCCAGTCGGACTTTCGTTAAGAACCGCATTGAGCGCCGTGCCGGTGTACTCAACGTAAAGGTCCACTTGACTGGCTTGCATCGCTTTATGGACCAGCAGGGTGCCGCCAAGATTTGTTTTGCGTTCCACGTGGATGCCGGTGCGAGCTTCAATGTGCTGCGCGAGTAGCTCGGCGAGAACAACCTGTTCCGTAAAAAATTTTGAGCCGATTACGATTTGAGGTTTTGGCGCGTGACAAGAAGTGAGTGGCGCTAACGTTGCAACATAGATCAACGCAAAGAGGCGGCGCATCAGCGCACTAATTTCTCATGTGCAGTAGCAAAGAGGAAGGACGAACTATTCTGATCAATACGGATCCACCGACCCCTATGAATGTTAGTCGGCGCTTTATTGGAGGCGCAGCCGCCGCTCGATTAACGCAAGGAAAAGGTCAGCGATTATCGCTAACAGAGCCGCCGGAATCGCCCCTGCGAGTATCACTGCGTCGCTAACCATCGCGACCCCTCGAAAGATGAACGTACCTAAACCACCCGCGCCGATGGCTGCGGCGATGGTGGCCACCCCGATAGTGATTACTGTCGCGGTGCGAATGCCCGCCAAAATAATTCCCAATGCGAGTGGCAAGCGTACGCGCGTGAGAATTTGAGTGTCGGTCATGCCCATAGCTTCAGCAGCTTCCAGCACAGCGGGATCGATGCTGGTGAGTCCCACGTAGGTGTTACGCAAAATAGGCAGCAAGGCGTAGAGCACCAGCGCGACAATCGCCGTGCGAGGGCCAATCCCGCCAATTAACGGAATAGGAATTAAAAATCCAAACAGCGCCAAGCTGGGGATGGTCTGAAAAATACTGGCCAGGCCAAGAGAAAATGTGCGCAGCGCGGGATGCTGCACGATCAACATGCCGAGCGGCACAGCAATTACGATGGCAAATGACATCGCGATCAAAACGAGTGCGATGTGGTCAAGCGTGGCGCTCCAGATTTCCGAGCGGTGCGTAATAAAGAACGTCCAGGGCGTCACGCCGGCGCTCCCGGAACCGCTTGCAGCGAAGCGGCGAACGCTTTCACCTCCGGATGATCGATGCGCAGAAATTCCTGAGGCTTGGCGCTGGCCACAATTTTGCCGTTTTCGAGCAGCACGATACGCGAAGCCAGCAACAGTGCTTCACGCAGATCGTGCGTGACGAACACAATAGTCTTGCCCAGACGGCGCGCGAGCTCAGAAAATTCGCGCTGCAACTCAGCCCGCGTCACCGGATCGAGTGCCCCAAAGGGCTCGTCCATAAGCAGGATGGATGGGTCGGCGCCGAGCGCGCGAGCAACACCAACGCGTTGACGCTGTCCGCCGGAGAGTTGCGCTGGACGCCGCGACGCAAACTCTTTTGGATCAAGCCCCACGATTAGTAGCAATTCGTTCGTGCGCGCGGCGATACGCGCCGGATCCCAACGCTCCAATTTAGGAACCAAACCAACGTTTTCTGCCACGGTGAAATGCGGGAACAATCCGGCCTCTTGAATGACATAACCGATATGGCGGCGCAGCCGAATGGCATCCCAGTCCGTGGTGGATTTGCCTTCCACCACGACCTGGCCAGACGAAGGCGCCAGCATTCGATTAATTAACCTTAATAGAGTCGTTTTTCCGCTGCCACTTCGACCCAGTAAGACTAGTGTTTCCCTAGAGTTAACCGACAACGAGAGCTTTGAGATGAGCGGCGCGGACCTACCCTTAACGCCGTATGTCACCTCCC
>Ga0209625_1000143_pt1 | contig 17209 bp, 21 predicted proteins | sample JacPin_JW_Ref_M2_FD_187960 | JGI IMG/M metagenome (GOLD analysis project Ga0209625, IMG submission 187960) | Forest soil microbial communities from Algoma, Ontario, Canada - Jack Pine, Ontario site 1_JW_Ref_M2 (SPAdes) (version 2) | ecosystem: Environmental > Terrestrial > Soil > Boreal...
CGGCCGCTGCGAAGGCGTTGACGCCCGACTCCACAATAAGCCGGGCGAAGCGGGCGACCCCGCCGTACTCCTCAATCATGACAGCGGTTAAATCGTCGATACGAGCTGAGACAGCCTTATGTAGCTGGCGCAAGTAACGCGAGCGCTCGTCCTTAGTTGTCCGACCGAAACTGGCGAATGCGCGCTTAGCCGCGGCAATAGCGCGCTGCGTATCTTCCTCGTCTCTCAGCATGACGCGGCCGATCAGTTGCCCGTTGGTCGGCTTGATGATGTCCATGACCTCGCGGCCATGGGATTCAACGAATGCTCCATCGATGTAGTGCGTCGTGATTGTTCTAATCGTGTCTTTCTCTATGACTGCTTTCATCGCGCTTCTCCCTATATGTGAAGGTTGAGCGTCGTGGAACGAGCCGCCAAAGCACGCCTGGGTTGTTCTAGAGCGGCGGCTTTTAGACCTGAGCCCTTGGCTATGATCTGCTCGAATTTCCCGGCTCGACGGCTTTGATCAGTCACTGTCATCGATTTGACTCCCGAACCTCGCGAGCTAACCTTCCAGAGCTGCATGAACTGCCTCTAGCAAAACTGTGTTGTCGAACGGCTTCGCCAAGAACTTTACTGCTCCATCACGCATGGCTTGAGTGCGCATCTTGGCTTCGCCATGTGCCGTAATGAAGATGATCGGTATGCGGCATCGCTCCGCCTTGAGCTTGATTTGCAGTTCAAGGCCGGACATGCCTGGCATGCGAATGTCCGCGATTAGGCACACAGCCTTGTGTTGAGCGCCGGAATCCAAGAATTGTTCCGCGGAGCCGAAGCAGAGCGTGGAAAGCCCTTCCGATTCGATCAGATCTTGCAGGGCAATTTGAACCGACCTATCGTCGTCGACTATGGCAATGAATCCTGAGCTTTGCTCGTTGCTCATGCGCGGAGCCTAGCCGTAATCGCAGCGCGTGCACAATTGGCTCTTAGGCGCGCGCTCTACCACTTTGGTGGTATTTGATTAGAAGGGAGGAGGGAGAAGTAACGCTGGCTGCTGAGCAGAACTAGCCTACTTACGAGGAGAGAGTTTCAGCTTATCGGCCATGCGCACCAAGTCAACTACCGATCCAGCCTGCATCTTGCGCATCACATTGCCTCGATGGATTTTTACTGTGGCTTCGCTCGCGCCAATTTCAGAGGCAATCTGCTTATTGAGCATTCCGGAGACTACTAGAGTCATTACCTCCTGCTCTCGCTGGGTCAAAGCGTGATAGCGCCCCTGTAGGTCGTTGCTCTCGGCCTGTTGTTCTTGCGCGGCGTGGTCGCGCTGTAGGGCCTGCTGAATCGCGTCCAGCAGGTCCTGGTCTCTGAAGGGTTTCGTCAAAAATTCTACGGCGCCCGATTTCAATGCTCTGACGGACATGGGAACGTCTCCGTGCGCCGTGACAAAAATGATTGGGATTTGCATGCCGGTCTCGGCCAACTGGCGCTGGAAATCGAGCCCACTCATCTGAGGCAGCCTTACATCCAGGACCAAACAACTCGGGTCATTGGTGCGTTTCCGCTTCAGAAACTCCTCGCCAGTAGCAAAGGACTCGGCGCGCAGGCCAACTGACTCGACGAGATCCTGGATCGACTGACGCATGCCGCGGTCATCATCAATAATGAACACGGTGGGAACCGCCGCGGCGGATTTCATGCATGCGCCTCGGCTTCGATAGGGAGAGTGAAATGGAAGGTTGCGCCCGCTCCCTGATTGGCAGTGGCCCACACTCGCCCTCCGTGAGACTCCACAATCGAGCGGGTAATAGCCAGACCCATACCCGTTCCCTCAGGTTTCGTCGTGTGGAACGCATCGAAGATCTGTTCAGTACTTTCCTGCGGCAATCCAACGCCGGTGTCCCTGATCGAGACGATTATCTGACCTTGAGAATTCGGTCGCGCCGCAATCGTCAATGCGCCTCCGGTGTCTTTCATAGCCTCGATCGCGTTTAGCATCAGGTTCATGAACACCTGTTGAAGCTGCACGCGGTCAACCAGGATTTTAGGCGTGTCTGGGTCGACTGCGGAATGAATCGTTACAGAGTGCCTAATCCCTTCGGTTTTGAGCAGAGCGGCCATTTCAAGAATGATCGTCCTGATGTCGACTATCTCACGTTTAGGCGCCGAGCCTTTTTTGTAGAAGGACCGTAAGCGGTTAATAACGTCGGCGGCGCGGTTTCCGTCCTGCTCAATTCTAGCTGCCGCCGCTCGCGCCCTTTCGAGGTCCGGTGGATCACGCGCAAGCCATCGCAAACACGCGTTGGCGCTGGTGATTGAGGCGGCTATGGGCTGCTTGATTTCGTGCGCCAGCGCGGCGGCGAGTTCTCCCATCATGTTGACGCGATTGATGTGTGCGAGATCGGCCTCTAACTGGCGCAGCCTTTCGCGCTCCTCTTCGGCGCGTTTTCGTTCGGTCATATCCACGGTGATACCGACGTACTCACCGACTTCTTGAGAGGGATTGTGATGTCCTATGCCACGCATGAATCTGATGGTGCCGTCAGCACGACGGATCCGAAATTCGACATCGTAATCCGCCCCTGCACGGATCGCATTCTCAAGTTGCGCTCTCAAGGCTGTTTCGTCTTCCGTAAGAATGGTGTTGTAAAAACGGTCAAACGGTATCGCACCTTCGCTGGGATCGAAGCCATAGAGGCGAGCGTTTTCGTCCGATGAATGAAATATCTTCCGTGTCACAAGGTTGCACGCCCAGCTGCCGAGGTGGGCCAGACTTTGCGCCTCGGTCAGGTATGCCCGCTCTCTCCGTAATTCTTGCGTCAGTAACTCTTGCTCGGTGACGTCCATGGCGGTACCGAGAAACCCTTTGAAAACTCCTTGTTCGACGACGCGAACGCCCACGCAACGAACGTAGCGTTGCTCGCCGTCGGATCGAACAATTCGTGTCGTCACGTCGCACCCACGCTCCTGCTCCAGCATCAACTTGATGGCATCCGCCATAGACGCTCGGTCCTGTGGGTGGATGATGGCTAGAAACTGTTCAGTCGTTGGGACCCGGTTTCGCGGGTCGAAGCCGTAAATTTCGAAGAGCTCGTCAGACCATTGGCAACTTGAACCGTCGGATGTCCAACTTCCCATACGAGCGAGGCGCTGCCCTTCTCGGAAATGAGCTTGCGTTCGCTGCAGGGCTTCCTCTGCCCTCTTCCGGTCCGTGATGTCCTGCACCGTACCGAATAATTTGTAGGGCCGTCCCTTTGCGTCTCTCTTCGCATCGCCTGGCATTGCGCTCCAGCGCCTTGATGTTAGGGCGTGGACCGTGCGCACTTCCCCGTTGCGACGAACGATTCGAAATTCAGCGTCGGGGCGAATTCCGGCAATAAGGTCCTCGTCTACTCCCCCGTAGAGAGAGTCTCGATCTTCAGGGTGGACCATTGCGCGTACAGTCGCTAAATCCATCGGACGTTCCTGCGGACTTAGCCCAAAGATGCGGTACGTTTCGTCTGACCAGACCACAACATCTGTCTCGAGATCCCATTCCCAGTGCCCAACGTGGGCGACACGTTGCGCTTCTTCAAGCTTGGCCTTGCTTTCCTGTAAGTCCCGCGACAACTCTTCCAACGTCTTTTGCACGTCCTCATCCGCCATTGTGAGAACCTCAGGCTTTTTCCGACTAAGCCTCGAATAACTTATCCCGTCGGCTTCTCGCCTTCAAGATCAGGCGTCCGCCTATCCTTCGTTGACCCCTTGCAAACGCGGCAGCTGGTTTTGGCTTGGCGAGCCCCGCGTGATCCGTTCGCTGGCGGTGAAACACTCCTCGGTCAGTGTCAATACCATACGGGAGGCCGTGAATATACAGCCACGGTCGATCCCGCTGCGCTGTCAACAGATGGACAGTGACGATTCCACGTCAAGCAGAAAAACCTCTCTCCTCAACAAATGCTCGCGATGCAACGATTCAGCGAAACATCCAAAGATTGGCCTGAAATTGCGCTCTAATTGTTGGCGGGGGCCGGCTTCCAAAACCGCCGCTTCTGACCCGCGGTCCTTACTAGAACACCTGCTCACCAGGCAGGTGCTTTCCCCTCAACAACAGCCTGACAGCCTGTCGCGCAACGGTTGCCCAGACCGTTGTACGTCACTGCGAGTCCTGCGCACCTGCTTCGGAGGCAGGTTCTTTGCTAGTCAGTTTCTCTCTGGGACCCTTGAAACCTCGCCAGGCTTGATCGTGAGCAGGAGAACCGTATGACAGCGCCTCGGAAATTAATCCACTTGATGTCTACACAACTCGTACTTTCCGGATTAACTGCCGCGAACAGGATTGTGGAGTCATAGGGTGAGGCGTATGGTAGACTCTTGCTGGTTGCTGGTTTGACGAGCGCACGAGTCGCTCCATCCTACGTTTTGTGATCCACTTCCAAGGTTGCACCCTCCGGTAGGATCTGGTGCAAAGGAAATTCCACACGTCCGTTTTCAGCCTGCCCGGTGCATTTCTGGTTGGGGGCTTCCTGTTATTCCTCGCAGTGCGGCAACTCCGCGCGCAATCCTCCAACCAATACGCGCTTTTGCGCAAGCCCACGGTCAGCAAGACGCAGATTGCGTTCAGCTACGGCGGCGACTTGTGGGTTGTGGATCGCAGCGGTGGCGAGGCCCGGCGTCTCACGAGCGATATCGGCATTGAAATCGACCCGGTTTTTTCGCCCGACGGCACCATGATCGCCTTCACCGGCGAATACGATGGCAACGAAGATGTTTATGTAATTCCGACCGCGGGCGGCATTCCCCAACGGTTGACAATGCATCCCGGCAGCGACCAGGTGGTGGGCTGGACACGCGACGGCAAACGCATCCTGTTCCGCTCTGGCCGCGATAGTTATTCCCGCTTCACGCAGTTGTACACCGTGAGTGTTTCTGGAGGGCTGCCGGAACTGCTTCCGCTGCCCATGGCCGTGGAAGGCTCGTACTCGCCGGACAGCTCGCACCTGGCATATGTGCCGTTTACGAATTTCGCGGAATCGTGGCAGCGTCAGCGGGGGTTGAAGCACTACCGCGGCGGCACGGCTTCGCCCATTTGGATCGCGAAACTTTCCGATTCCAGCGTCGAGAAGGTCCCGCGCAAAGATTCCAATGATTCTTCGCCGATGTGGGTCAGCAACAAAGTCTATTTCCTTTCTGACCGAGATGGGCCGGTGAGTTTGTACGTCTACGACCCCAGCACAAAGCAGGTGAGCGAAGCGCTGCCGAGCAATGGTGTGGATATTAAATCGGCGTCGGCTGGCCCGGACGCGATCGTGTACGAACAGTTCGGCTCGATTCACCTGTTCGATCCGGCCACAGGCAAACAGAATGCCGTCAATATCCATGTCACAGGCGATTTTCCCGCAGTGCGGCCACACTACGTAAATGTTGCCAAGCAGATTCAGCACGCTGACATTTTGCCGACGGGCGCGCGAGCAGTGTTTGAAGCGCACGGGGAAATTCTGACGGTACCAGTGGAGCACGGAGACATCCGCGACCTGACTAACACAATAGGCGTTGCGGAGCGCGATCCGGCGTGGTCTCCCGATGGCAAATGGATTGCGTATTTTTCGGATGAGTCCGGCGAATATGCATTGCACCTGAGCACGCAGGATGGCATGGGGGAAGTGAAGAAAATCAGTCTCGGCAATCCTCGCTCGTTTTTCTATTCACCGACCTGGTCGCCCGACAGCATGAAAATCGCCTACAGCGACAAGCGGCTGAACCTCTGGTATCTGGACATTGAAGCGGGCAAACCGATCCTTGTGGATACGAATCCATACGACGGCGCGAACTTCAACCCGGTGTGGTCGCCGGACAGCCGCTGGATTGCGTATACGCGCCAGCTCGACAGCTCGCTGCATGCCGTCTTTGTGTACGGGGTAGAGGATAAAAACCTGCATCAGGTGACGGATGGATTGAGCGATGCAGCTTCGGTTGCTTTTGATAAGAATGGTAAGTTACCTCTATTTCTTCGCCAGCACCGATGTCGGACCTACGCTCGCCGCAAGCATGGGCGCGTTCAAGATTCCTGTAACGCGTAGCGCCTACGTGATTGTTCTGCGCAGCGACTTGAAATCGCCGCTGGCTCCGCAAAGCGACGAAGAGAAGGTCACGCCGCCGGCAAGTTCTTCGGACAAATCTGCCGCTCCCAATGCACCCAAGAACCCCGCCGATGCTGATGAGTGCAAACCCGAAGGCGAAGCCAAGACGAGCGCGGGGTCCCCCCCAGAAAAAGTTGAAAAGGGACGGGACAAGGACGCCGGTGGAAAGAAAGACGAGAAGGACGCGAAAGTGCCAAAGAGACTTTGGACGTGAAGATCGATTTCGAAAATATCAACCAGCGTATCCTGGCGCTGCCGATTCCCGCGCGAAACTACGACAGCCTGCTGGCTGGAAAAACACACGTCATGTACCTTCTGGAAGGTCCAATCGTGAACGACGGCAATTCCAGTGGCCGAATCGTACACAAATTTGACATGTGCACGCGAAAGACCGACAAGCTTCTGGACAATATCGGCGGCTTCGTCATTTCCTCCAACGGCGAGAAGGTGCTTTACGAGCAACTGCCGCCTAGGAATCCGCTTACGGGTGACGGACCGCCTCACGGTACCTGGGCGGCCAAGCCCGTGGACGCGCTTGGCAAACCGGGAGAACCCGGCAAGCCCGATGGCACGCTGCAACTGGACTCCATGAAGGTTTACGTCGACCCGCGCGCCGAGTGGCAACAGATGTACCGCGAAGTGGGACGCATCGAGCGCGACTTTTTCTACGACCCCAACCTGCACGGTGCGAACCTGAAGGCCCAACCGTTCGTGGACAACCTGATGAGCCGAGCGGACCTGAACTACATCTTCGCAGACATGCTGGGCGAGATCACCGCGCAGCACATCTACATCTTCGGCGGCGACCGGCCGGAAGTGAAGCAAGTAAACGTAGGGCTTCTAGGCGCGGACTACATGATCGACCATGATCTGCTACCGCTTTGCGAAAGTGTACTTCGGCGAGAACTGGAACCCGGACCTTCGTGCGCCGCTGACGGAACCGGGTGTGAACGTCCATCAAGGCGAGTACCTGCTGGCCGTGGGCGGGCGCGAAGTACACGGAGGCGATGAGATCTATAGCTTTTTCATTGAAGGGGCCGGAAAAGAAGTGCGTTTGAAGGTAGGGCCGGACCCCGGTGGAAAAGACGCACGCACGGTGACCGTAGTGCCAATCGATAACGAACACTCGCTGCGACTGCGCGACTGGATGGAGGGCAACCGGCGGAAAGTCAATCAACTGAGTGACGGCCAGTTAGCCTATGTCTATTTGCCGGATACGGCGGTCGGCGGCTTCACCAATTTCAACCGCTATTACTTCCCTCAAAATATAAAACAGGGGGCCGTCATCGACGAGCGCTTCAACGGCGGCGGCTGGATAGCGGACTACATCGTGGACTGGCTGAACCGCTCGTTGCTGATGGCTGCCATGACCCGCGAAGGCAAGGACGATTATTTCCCGCAGGTGATTTTTGGACCGAAGGTGATGCTCATCAATGAGTATGCGGGCTCTGGCGGCGACGCATTGCCCTGGATGTTCAAGCGGCTCGGGATCGGCCCGCTGATCGGTACCCGCACCTGGGGAGGGCTGATCGGCATTGGCGGCTATCCGCCGTTGATCGATGGCGGCGCGATCACTGCACCACGCTTCGGTCTGTTCAATCCGCAAACGGGTGAATTCGATGTGGAGAACAAGGGGGTGAAGCCAGATATCGAGGTGGAACTCGATCCCGCATTGTGGCGCCAGGGGCATGATCCGCAGTTGGAGAAGGGAGTATCCGAAGCGCTCACCGAGTTGAAGAAGCATCCTGTGCCGCCGGTCAAGCGCCCGAAATATCCGCTTTACGATTGGCCAAAGTTGCGTTCCGACGCCGCGAAGTCCACTGCAGGGCAAAGCCAATAGGAAGGCTCTATCGAATACGAGGGAGCCGCATGAACTCTATACGTGTTACTTTCCTAGTCCGGTGCCATTAGATCAGTCTCCGCTAACCTGACGAACGAAGAGCGTTCTTGCAAACTGCGCGCACGAGGACGCCCAGCCGTTTTTCTCGCTGCAAAGAGAACTCTCTCTTTCGTACTTTGCAGGAGTCAGTATGCGACCACATTTTTCCAAAAAATCTTTCGGTACCTGCGCAACTTGAGTCCGATTCGAGTCCGTTAAGGAGCAAATAGCGGCTAAAACCGTACATCACTGTGCAACAGAAGACTAAACGAGAGAACAAGATGGTGTTTCCGGATTAACTTTGCAAGCAGGGTCGCCGGTTCGATCCCGGTCACATCCACCACTTTTTTCTGATTGCAAAACATTTACTAGATTTATCTCTGCCCCAATCTCTCAGTTCTGGTTCCAACTGCGTGCGAGTTTTACTCCGCTGAGATATTTGGCGAGCTGACGTTGTTTCTTTTCGCCTGTCACTTCAGCCAAGAGCCGATCCCTCCGGCCTTGCTTAGCCTGTCGGCGGCGTCCTCGGCAATCACTTCGAGTGGAACCTTGTAGCACCTGGCGAGCGGAGGCAAGACAGCCCGCAAGTCGGTGAGCAAGCGCGCGCTGCCGCGAACGGGACAAGTTGAGTCGCGCGTCCGATCGGTCCATCCGCACTTGACGCATTGCCGCACTCCTCCTTCAAGATGGTTGATGGCGACCGCGCCACGCACAAAACCCAGTTGGATCGGGAGTTCCCGGAGCACGGTTTCCCGGTTGGACGGGCAGCAGCTCCGACGAGACACAGATAGGCAAGAAACGGACGAAAGCCAAGAAGTGGCCTTTGCGTGCCCTAGAACGCGATTACAGAAGACTAATCGACTAGCTTATCGAATTGCTGTGACTGCACCGGAGTCGACACCTATGCTTGCGGGCCGCGAAGCTTCCACGGCCTCAGAGTTGACCGCTCGAGGGTGCGAATCGTATGGCGCAGTTCCGATGAAAATTGGATTGGAGACAATCCAGGGCACATTCGCAGGCAGCAATGGATGGTTCGGTAGGTACACCTCGAGACGGTAGACCCCTGCGGCTACGCTTGGAATATCGAGATGGTCAGCGTCGACTCGGCGTCCAATGGAGCCATCCTTTATGAGAACTAACTGGACCGTCTGACCCGCCGTCTGAACCCTTGCGTGGAGAGCGGAACCTTCAGGCGCGGTGCTGCCGCTCGTAAATTTCGAAACGCCATTCGTAGCGAAGTAATCAAAGACGAGCGGCTCGCCCGCGCCGCGAATGCAGTTAAAGAAATCACCGCTGCGAATGGCGACTTCGGGCTGCGAGGCATATTTCCGGTCGATTCCCAATCCGGCGAGAGAAAACGTCGCGGCGTAGGAAGGCACGCGAGCGGAGAACCAATTGCCGAAATGGAATCCGCCGTGCGCATCCGCTGCGACGAGGCCCCAGATCTTTCGCCGCTCGAGAATATCATCCCAGCGAGCGAAAGATTGGGCGGGAAAAGCGATGCTCCTAAGGAAATAATATTGAGAAAACGGATAGTAGAGCGCGAGGAGCAGCTTACGGAAAACCGACAAAGCGCGAACGCAGCTAAATAGATTGGATACTTCGATGCCGCCCGGAGCCAAGTCTGATTCCCAGTAGTGCCATCCGTAAAGCGGATCTTCGGTATAGGACACAATCGGAAATGCTCCCCACTGACGCGCCTGGTCGATAGCCTGGGGAGGGGAGGAAGCGAGCGCGAAACGAGGAACCTGGCGCGCACCAAAGAAGGTGAGACGTCCTTCAGGGAGCTTCGCTTCCGAGCCGCCAACGATCGTTACTCCATCTGCGCGCATCTGAAAAGCAGAGGAGGCAGGGTTAGGATTGCCGTGATCGGTGAGGATCACAAGCGCGACCCTGGCCATACGGGCTTGACGCGCAATTTCCATGGGAGAATCAAGCCCGTCTGACATTGTCGAATGTACGTGGTAAACAGCCCAAAGATAGTTATCGGAAGTGGCGGGCGCATAGAGCGCGTATCGCACGCCAGAGACGAGGTAGGTGCAAACTAAGATGAGCGTGATTGCGCCAAGCAGCGCCCTGGAACGGGGAAGATCGGACCCGAAAAATAATCGCCGTCGATCAGTTGGCAGAAAATGACCCCTTAGCACTGCTTCCCAGTGGCTCGCACGATTCGAGATCGCACGGTTCGCGACCAGCGCTCATCTTATAACCGTGCATTGCGATTCCGGAATACAATACTCGGATAGCCTTCGGTTTTGGTGACAGGATTTCAGAATTTGAATGCGCAGAACCATGATACCAACGATAGCGGGAAGGTTTAGGCAATGAGGATGAAGAGCAGAAAGCTGGAACGCCATTATGGTCAGCGCTTGATAATTAATCTGCTGGCGGGGATTGCGATCGTAGTGTGGTTGCTTTCAATTGGGCCGCGCACCCATGCGTCGGAGATTTCGACGGCCGGGCCTCGATGTGAGACGACGGGAACTACGGAAGTCACCATCTCGTGTAGCTATTCGCCAAGCACCGCTGCAACAGCACCGGACAGTTCGACGCCGCGCGTGATGCTGGATCGCGCTGTGATTTCGTTTGCAACGTCAACGGAAAGTCACATGCATATCGAACTGACGTTTACCAACGATACCGGCGCGAAGATTGCGGAACGAAGAACGGTCTATCTCGCGTTCGATGACGCGAGAGGCGAGAACCACATGCGGAGGCCGCTGCCGCACGTGGACTTCACAAAGCTCGAGCCGGGGAAGCCAATGAAGTTCGAGGAGATCCTGCTGGCGCCAGCGTTCGAACCGGGCCCGTACACGATTTCACTTTGGATTCCGTCGAATGAGGACGCGCTGAAATTCAAACCCGCTCATAATTTTTTGCTCAGTAACGAGGGCGTTCCCGACACAGAATCAGGCCTTAATCGCATCGCGAAGTTCACGGCGATACCCTCGCCCCGCCGAAAGTCTTCCAAATCTCCCGATTAATCCATCCGGGATGTAGCTCTGATTTGATTGATGTCTTCGGAGTTGTAATGAACTTTCAACATGCGCGAAGTTTTGAATCGGCGCAGCGATTGGAAGCCTATCCGTGCGTACCAGTCCGTTTTTGGCGCAATTCGTTAATGAACTGCGTATGCCTCTGCGCGCGCTCGCGGTAGACGGCGCCCATGAGCTGCAATTCTTCTTTCGTGCCCGAGGCGGGATTCTCGGCGATACGTTCGCACATGAGCGCTGCTTGTTCCCACCAGCTGACATTCTGTTCGAGAAGTTCGAAAACGACATCAGTTGAAGAGTCCATGGATTCTCCCAGGCTATCCACCGTCGATCGTTCGCTTCGGACTGTTACTGTTGATTTTGCTGTTGCTGCCGCCGGATTCATGCCCGCTCCTTGTTCGCTCGAGTAACCTGCCCGTGCTGCCGCATAACCGATCGATCGCGTTCAACCTTGCGCGAGCGCAAAGCCGGCGCTACAGCCTTGACGGCTACCGGCCCAGCAACTCGCCCCTTCTCCGCAAGGTCCTTTTCAGGCGGCGCAACCTGCTGGGCAAGTATTTTCTCGACTATCGCCCTGGGAACTTGTTCGAAATATGTTTCCCCTTCTTTCATAATTGAGACTCCTTATCCGCCACCACCGTAGCAGGCCAATTCAGATACGGGGAGAATCTTTAAAAAGTCTTCCCTGAGAACAGTGCGTCGATTTGCGCAACTGAGGCGGCATATAGCGCGAGCGATAGCCGCCTTCGCTCTTTATCGTGATTCCTACGTTATGTCAGATTAAGTTCTCGTTACCGTCACTATACACCGTCGTTTATAAAATCCCTATTGACACGCATCGATGCGATTAGATAGGATATGGAGTCGTTAGTAATACGTTAGGAGGTGCGTTATGAGTGCGACTCGAACCACAGCCCACTTCAAAACCGTGGCGCAATTGGACGTCCCTCACTCGCGCAACGGAAAACACAAGAAGATCGTGTCGATAATTCTGCGGGATCTCGATCAGCTGAAGGAGGGCGCTGCCATTCGAGTGCCCCTTGCAGAGATTGGGGACTCGAAAGAGAACGTTCGCTCTGCGCTGAACCGGGCTACGCGAAAGAGCAAGCGGAATGTCGCGACCGCGACGGACGACAACTTTCTCTACGTCTGGAACGTGACTAAAACTTGAGGGGAGCGGTCGGGACAGCGATCCTATTAGGAACCAACGATCGCCGACGCTAACTCGTTGCAGAAAACAGAGACTAATGTCTTGATTTGAGAAGAGAGCTTATCGCGGCCAATAAATATTCCGGCCCTTCGTCCTTCAGAATCCAGCGGTCGACGACTCCGATGGTTTCATCTGGCAGCTGCGAAAGACCTGACAAGATCATGATCGGCACGGCGGGGTCAATACTCCTGAGCTCCCGGGCCGTGGCGACGCCATTGAAGCTTGGCATCCAGTAATCCAAAAGCACCAGATCGAACGGCTCGGATCGGAGCTGCTGAACGCCTTCCTGCCCGGACCTTGCCGTAGTCACCCGATAGCCGGCAGATTCCAGCAAGCGCTTGCGAACTTCAACCCCGGATTTCTCATCGTCAATGCAAAGTATGGAGACGCCCTTAGCGCCTTGACTCGTTTCGGTCCCGACGGCCGCGCTTGTGCGAGAGTTATGCAACGGAAACACTCGTCGCATCGGTCGGGATGAACACTGCGAATGAAGTAACGAAGCCATTGCGTGATTTCTTCGAGCGAAAGCGAATCGTTCCGCCAAATTTCTGGACGATACCCTGGCTAACCCACAGTCCGAGCCCCGTTCCTTTTTCTTCTTTGGTCGAGAAAAAAGGCTGAAAGATCTTATCCCGATGCTCGACGGGGATGCCGACTCCCGTATCCGTGATCGTTGCTCGTATGCCCGGACGCTTGCCGGGTATCATCCGCTCGGCAACCTGACGCAAGCTGACCCGCAAAGTGCCTCCAGACGGCATCGCCTGAATCGCATTCGCGACCAAGTTGATAAGAATTTGTCGGACTTCCACCGGAAAGGCAAGCACCAGGCCGTCCGTCGATATTCGTCGCACCACGACGATACCGCTTTTCTGGGCTTGGTGGCGAAACGCTTCCAGCACCGCATCCAGGACCAACCGGAGGGAAACGAGCACCGGACTCGCGGAATCGCGACAGAAGGCCAAAGTCTGCTTGGCTATATGGCGCACTCTGGCAATTTCATCGTTGGCGACGCGCGCCAGTTCCCGTGCATCCTCGTCGAGCGAGGGATGTTCGCGCAAGAGGTAAAAAACGTTTGTCACGATCTCCAGAGGATTATTAATCTCATGCGCGATGATCGCGGCGACGCGCCCCATGGCTGCTTGCTTCTCAGCGGTGAGTAGGGATTCCTCCAAGCGTTTGTGTTCAGTCACGTCCCGCACGAAACGGCGTGTATGGATAAACCGATCGCTTTCCCAGAGCCCATTAGAATGAATCACGACTTGCTTGATGGATCCGTCTTTGCATAGAAGTTCTGCCGGAAAGTCGTAGATATCTTCGCGCCGCATCAATTTCGCCCAGAACGCTTCGAAAACGTCCTGACGGACATGGAACTCAGAAAGCGAATGGCCCATGTACTCGTGAGCGGAATACCCCAGAAGACTCAGAAGGGCCTTGTTTGCCCATAAAACTGTTTGGTCTGGACCTACTTGCTGAACGCCTTCGATCGCATTTTCGAGAATGTCGGCCAGTTCGGATTCCCGGCGTTGCAATGATCTCTGAACTTCCCGGCGCTCCGCCGTCTCCGTATCGAGCGCCAGCGCCTTTTGCTGAAGTATGGAAATATTGCGAAGCCGCTCTGGCTCGGTATTCAATGCGGTGTAGCTTTCGCTCGGGATTATGTTCGAGTGTTCTGCGCAAATCTTCAGGAACGGCTCACTGTGTTCTCCGCGCCCAAAGCCGGTGATCGGGTAGGCGCAGCGAAGCGAAAAACTTCGACGTTTGGCCAATTCGTTCCATAACTGCTCAAGGTGAATCGCGGCGTCTGATTTCCCCTCGGCCCACAACAAGCTGACCATTTCGCCGAACGCCACAACGCTCGAATTCACCCCTTCGCGTGCCGCTCTTGCTCGGTCCACAAGGCCGCCGACAATTTCCGTGAAGCGCACTGCATCAGGCCAGCTATCGTCGTCGGTGATCTTCGACAAGGTCTCTTGCGCGTCCAACATGATTAGGCGACCCTGCTTTAAACCTTTCGATTGATCTATCCCGTGAACACTCAAACTTTGTATCAGTGCATCGCGATGGGCTTTCGTCGCGATAACGATCGCGGCATCGCCGGCATTAAGGGCGGTGCCAATAAAGCTGCTGAGTCCATTAATGAGCGCTTCGTCTTCCGAATAAAACTGCACGACATGCCCGTGAGATTTGCGCTCGCTACAATTCGATGAAGGTGCGAAAACAGTAGAATTGGAGATCGGTGTGTTCGCAGTGCTCATTTTGGACTTTTGGACTCTCTAAAATGAGGCCTTGCTGAGTGAACGCCATTTCTCAGAGGCAGGCTTATCTCGAATTGTGTCAGTTAGAAGGCAGCAAGAGAATACAACGAACGCTGTACGTCATTTGCTTCTGGCCGCTCCTAACGATTGAATCGAAAGGCGGTCCTGTCGCCGCCGAACCCGCCTGCAAGATCCCCAAGATCCAATTTCGCTAAGGTAACTATGCCGCTGGCCATACACGCTTGCACCGATTGTTGGTTTCGATGTCCGGAATTAAGGTGTCCGACGCTGGAACTGTGTTGACTTCCGATACGAATGGGTGGGCCACGCTTTTGAGTCTTTCTGCTCTCGGATTTTAGCCGACATGCTGGAGTCCGGGCCCTGTGGACAACAGGAGGTGTCACATGAATCTCCCGTGGGACATTTTGATCGTGTCCGCTGATTTGGAGGGCCGAAGAGCGTTATCGAATATCCTGGTTAAACTTGGAGTGGACGCATTGACCACCTCGACCATCCGCGAATGCAAAGAAATCATTGCAACGGAGAGGGTAGGTCTGATTTTCTGTGGCCGTCTTCTCGCTGACGGAAATTGTTGCGATTTACTTAACGCCTCGAGGGCCAGCAGGACAAAAACCAGAATCGTGGTCACTTCCTCGACTGCCGATTGGGATGAGTTTCTCGAAGCGATGCGGCTGGGCGCATTCGATGTGATCGCCAACCCTTGTCGGGCGACCGATGTGGAATGGATGATTATCCAGGCCTTGCGTTACGAGCGGACCGAGGCAAGGCTGGCACTCAAAACACAAGTCGCCACTGCTTAGTCGTGGGGGGAACTCCCGGAACCTGAGAAAAACGCATAAACGCTGATAATCCCATTCAAAATGAGTAGACGATGAGTGATTTGAAACGACGGGAATTCATCGGCGGAGCGGCAGCGTCCTTATTAGCGCTGTCTCGGCTGAACGTAGGTCTTAAAAAAATTCGAGGTACTAACATGAGCGGCTCAATTCCATATCGCTCCCTTGGGAGCACCGGCGAAAAAGTGTCTTGTATCGGTCTCGGCGGATACCATTTAGGGCAATCGCATCTTCAAGATGCGGACGCAATCAACCTGTTCCACGCCGCCGTCGATCGGGGCATCAATTTCTCCGATAATTCGTGGGACTACAACCAGGGCGAGAGCGAGCGGCGCGTCGGCAAGGCGCTGAAAGGCTATCGCGACCGCGTTTTTGTGATGACAAAGTTTGACGGGCGTACGAAAGGCTCGGCCCTCAAACAGCTGGATGAATCATTGCAGCGGCTGCAGGTGGATCACGTTGACCTATGGCAATTTCACGAGAATATTCGTTTGGAAGATCCCGATCGCTTTTTTGCGGAAGGTGGCGCAGTCGAAGCCATGCTGGAAGCGAAGAAGTCCGGCAAGACTCGCTACATCGGATTTACCGGCCATAAAGACCCCATTGTTCACCTTCGCATGCTGGAGTTGGCAGACAAGCACAATTTTCGATTCGACACAGTGCAGATGCCGCTCAACGTGATGGATGCGCATTTCCGTAGTTTTGAGAAAAATGTCCTGCCCGTCCTGGTTTCTAAACAGTTCGCTGTGCTAGGAATGAAATCGATGGGGGACTCGCATATTCTGGCGAGCAAAACGGTGACCCCGCTTGAGTGCCTCCAATACGCTCTAAGCCTTCCTACCTCTGTCGTAATTACGGGCATCGATAGCACGCAAATTCTCGATCAAGCTTTTAAAGCCGCCAACTCTTACGACAAACTCACGAAGGCCGATATCGCCGCAATTCTGAACAAGACCGCGCCTGTTGCCATGGACGGAAAATACGAACCCTTCAAAACGTCTCCGATATTTGACTCTACCGCGGCACATCCCGAGTGGCTCGGCTACAACCCTCAGGCTTGAGTTAGTTGCCCCGCCGGATCCACAAGAGAGGGTTGCCATAGAATCCTCTCTGTTTCTTTCCTCGGTTTTGGTTTTTGGAGGCGGGGTAAACGACACGTCATGCTGCTGGATAGTTAGCATGTCGCAACTGGTACCACGTAAATCTTTCCCTTTGCGATAAATATGGCCATGCTATCCGTTCGCTGCGAATCCACAACATGCTTATTCTTAGAGAGTTGCAGCGGTTTTGGCATGGAAATGGACGTGCACTGCAATTCGCGGACAAAGAGTAAGGTACGACGATAGGAGTTCCAGTCGGATGGACACCAAGCCCAGCGAAGAAGCCCAGCAATCACTCTCGAAGTGGCAAGAACGAATTCAAGCACTGCATAACATTCCTCCTCTATTCCGTATGGTATGGGAATCGGCGCCGAAGCCTGTGGGCGCCAATGTCACGTGCCGGATCCTGGCAGGGCTTATACCTCTTGCGATGTTGCGCGTCACCCAAGCGATCATCGCTGCATTGTATGGTCTGCAATCCCAGGGCAGGGCGTTGCCGGGGTATTTCTGGTGGTTGATCGCGCTGGAATTTGGTTTAGCTGGCTTGGCGACAGTCTTGGCCCGCCTCATCGACTTCTGCGACAGCGTGATCGCCGATAAATTTACGCGACATATCGGCACACAAATCATGGAGCACGCGTCGAGCCTCGATCTGACACGATTTGAAGATCCCGTTTTTTGCGACAAGATGGAGCGGGCGCGATTGCAGGCCAATGACCGCGTGCTGACGATTCAGATGGCTGGCCGCCTGATTCAAGAGGTGATGACCACCGCCAGTCTTGCGGCCGGCATTCTTCTCTATTCGCCGTGGCTGCTG
>Ga0209625_1000144_pt1 | contig 17134 bp, 9 predicted proteins | sample JacPin_JW_Ref_M2_FD_187960 | JGI IMG/M metagenome (GOLD analysis project Ga0209625, IMG submission 187960) | Forest soil microbial communities from Algoma, Ontario, Canada - Jack Pine, Ontario site 1_JW_Ref_M2 (SPAdes) (version 2) | ecosystem: Environmental > Terrestrial > Soil > Boreal...
TTCCTTTCAACTGAGGCTCCTTCCCTCCACCGGAGTTACCCGGCTTCATCGGTACAACGAGCCTCTCCGCCATCCCATACGGCCCGACCTGTCTCTCGCGAGTTGCCAGTTGATCCATACTGCGATCGCCGCTGGGACTTCCCGTGTTGCGCATGGTCACCTGTGCCTGCATGCCGTCGGGCTCCGATCGCTGTTCCGAAAGAAGCAGGTCAGCCTGGAGCTGGACGAAGAACTAAACGGCCTCCTGGGGATGGCAGCCGAAGAAAAGATGAAGCGGGGGATGAGCCGCAAGGATGCGCTTCGCGCCGTGCGCTTGGAGCGAGGGAGTCTCGAAGTTACGAAGGAAGTCGTCCGCTCGGCCGGCTGGGAATCTTTGGTGGAGACATTGTGGCACGACTTGCGCTACGGCGCGCGCATGCTGCGCAAGAATCCCAGTTCCACTGGCGCCGTGGTGATCGCGCTGGCCCTGGGCATTGGCCTGAACACGACGGTATTCACGTTTGTCAATCCGTTGCTACTCCGCCCACCCGCAGGTGTGAAAGCGCCTGACCGATTGTTGGAGGTCTGGATACATAATCCACGTTCCTCGGGTGCGGACAACTACTGTATTGCCCTTTATTTGGAAATGACGGAGTCTTAAGACGTAGGTCCTTAGCAACTTCGCGCCTAGCGGCGAGTAGACCGGCGGTTGAAAAGACGCCATCACCGCATCTGAGCGACAACGGCAACGTCGAATTTTGAATAGTACTTCCTCACGTCGCTGGCCCCGTACTTGTGGCGGAATTTCTCGATCACAGAGGAGACCCGTGAGGCATCAGTGATAGGCACGGCCTTGACTTCAGCTTCTGCGCCGCCTTCTTTGATCCGAATCATCGGGTCGTTGAGCACGTTCTTGTACCACTGTGTATCCGACCCCTTAACCGGCAGGAGGTAAAGCTTGTTGTTCTCCAATACGAACCAAACTGGGTTTGAGATGGTGCGTCCTGACTTTCTGCCGGTCACAGTGACGGTAATTTCGCGAGATCGGGAAAGACGGTCTCTGATAGCATCCTTCGGCGCTGGCATATGCGCTCCTTCCGCTGATTATGAGCCTGATACTCCTGGCGGGTCGGGCGGTACAGGATCTCGTTGACATCTACGTCCTCTGGCTGGCTCATCGCAAAGGCGACTGCTCGCGCCAAGGAGTCGGCGGGAACGGCAATCGCCTAGACGTTGCGTATTCTCTCCGCGACATCGGGGTCAGTAATGCTGTTCGGTAGTTCCGTTGCGACCGCCCCTGGCGAGATCACCGGCCCATCTCCGACGAGGAAATTACAAACGCCATCAAATCCCAGCTCTAGTTTCACGGCCATTACGGCCACGTCTTGACTAACGGATCACTCGTCGTTGTGAATTCGGCGAAACGGGCCAGCTGTCACTAAACTGTAACGCAAGACGCGGAAAATAGCGGCAATTGCGGAGCAAATGACGAAAAAAGAAGGAGAAAGCAGATTGCTCGGAGTTGCCCCAACTTGCTGAATCCGCTCGATTAGCCACTCCTCTGGCAAGATTTGGCAAAATAGATCGAACGGCTACGAACCAGAAGGTCGGGAGTTCGAGTCCCCCCGGGCGCACCACTTAAATGGGTGGCTTGCCTTTCACTGGATTAGCGAACTTCCTGGTTGAACTACCCTCTCGATTTTGGGTCCATTTGGGTCCACTAAGAGCCCCACAGCTTGTTCTAGCCTCTCAACAGCAGCCCTCTGAGACGCGGGAACTACTTGCGCATAGATTTCCGCTGTAGTGCTGAGGCTTGCATGGCCGAGTTGAGCTTGCGCCGTTTTCACTGGTTCGCCCATGTTACTAAGCAACGTCGCGTGCGTTCTGCGGAAATCATGCCAGACTGAGGGTCGGAATTCAGACCGATGGCACTACAAATACGCGCGTTTTGGTATGGAACTGATTCTCGGACATTTGACGAAGTTACGTGTTATTGCGAGTTTTGTCTGTAATTCCAGAGGTGTGTATAAAAAGCAGGATCCAGACCACTGTCCCCCTCAACGTTGACTCTTGGGTCGGGGTGCTGGCCAGAAATCTGACCAAAGTGCGAAACCTGTGCCTGGCCTTGTGCGTGCGGGATTGACGGAAAGCCATCTCAACTTGGTTCTGGTCATTATGCTAATCGCTGCCCTAACGCACGCATCCATGTCCGGCTTTCCGCGGCAAGGAACAAACCGCAGAGCGCGTGCTGACGAAGTTGCCGCAAACCGCCGCCGTTTCACCGAAATGTTCCTTCGCCTCGCGGTTGAGTCCTTCTTTTGAACGCACCTTCAACTCGCAATCTTTTCTCCGTATGAAATTAGGCCACTCGCCAACTTTGTGCGAATATGCTTTTGGGTTTAACGACCCACTTGGGACCTGATGCCATCCTCGCGATCCAGTCAATCTAGGTGCGTTCTCTGCGCAACACTGCTGCAAGCCATTTGTATGACTTTGCTTTTGAATTCCGCGCTGTCGCGGCAAAACCCGGCGGAAAAGGAGCCTGTCCGTAACCAGCAGAGCGGCACGAGCACGGGCGGCGCGCATGCTCCAGTAAAGGATGCACTCTCGCGGCCGATTACGGCCGGGGGCTTTGTTGACGACGCACCGGTCATTTTTATTGACGTGACGCATACAGCCGGCATCGACAGATTCCATCATCGGTCAGGAGGACCCGAAAAAAGGACGATTCTCGAGACGCCCGGATCCGGCGTGGCGCTGCTCGATTACGACAACGATGGCTGGCTGGACATTTACCTGCTGAATGGCTCGACTTTCCCCGCGTTGAAGGGCAAGGAAGCGCCGCCGCGCGCAATGCTTCTACACAACAACCATGACGGCACATTCACGGACGTTACGGAGAAGGCCGGTGTCGCAAACGAAAGGTGGGGTTTCGGAGTAGCGGTGGGGGACTACGACAATGACGGGTGGCCAGATATTTATGTGTCGAACTTCGGCAAAAACCGACTCTACCACAACAACCATGACGGCACATTCACCGATGTCGCCGAGAAAGCGGGCGTCACGCTCGGCGGCTGGTCGACCGGAGCGACATGGGGAGACTACGACCATGACGGCTTCCTTGATCTATTCGTTCCGGGCTATGCAAAGTTCGATCCCGATCATCCGCCGATCTCCGGGAAGGGCGGGCTCCCGCCGGGCTTCTGTAACTTTCGCGGAATCGAGGTGATGTGTGGCCCGCGCGGGCTGCCCGGCGAAGGCGATCATTTGTTCCACAACAACGGAGACGGCACGTTCTCCGACGTGAGCCTAAAGGCCGGAGTTTCGGACCCCAAGGGCTACTATGGATTCGCGTCCGTATTCGTTGACGTGGACGATGACGGCTGGCTCGACTTAGCTGTTGCCAACGACTCGGTGCCCAAATACCTCTACCGCAACAAACATGACGGCACTTTCGAGGATATAAGCTATATTTCCGGATTTGCACTGAATGACGAAGGGCGCGAGCAGGCGTCCATGGGTATCGCGGTGGGCGACTACAACCGCGATGGAAGAGTCGATTTCTACATTACGAATTTCTCCGACGACTACAACACTCTGTACCGCAACGACGGCGATGGCAATTTCTCCGATGTGACTGCTCGCGCGGGAATTGCTACGGTCACTCTTCCATTCTTGGGCTGGGGAACTGGATTTCTCGATTACGACAACGATGGTCTGCTCGATATTTTCGTAGCCAATGGCCACGTCTATCCCGGCGTGGACAAGCAGGATTGGGGAACGACCTGGGCGCAACGTCCTTTGCTTTTCCGGAATCTTGATGGAGCGAGATTTCAAGAAGTTCCCCCCGCCACAGGCAGCGGGCTGGCAACCATAATGACGGCGCGCGGAGCCGCGTTCGGAGACTTGTTCAACGATGGCCACATCGATGTGGTGATCAACAACATGGATTCGACGCCGACACTCCTCAGAAATGTAGTCAAAAGCTCGAACCATTGGGTTACGCTGAAATTGGTCGGTGGCCCTAAGAGCCCTCGTGATGCCATCGGAGCGAAGGTCTTTGTAACGACGGGCGTAATACGCCAGCGGGGTGACGTGTTCAGCGGCGGGAGCTACGCCTCAAGCTCCGATCAACGATTGCATTTTGGGTTGGGCATGGCAACGAGAGTGGAAAAAGTAGAGATCCACTGGCCCAGCGGAACGAAAGAACAAATTATGCTGCCCGCGGTGGACCGCATCTACACGGTTGTCGAGGGAAAAGGGATCATCGAACGGTGAAGCACTCTTTCGGAAACTTACCTCAACATGGGAAGGCCGCATTTCTCGACTTCGTTGTTTTCTCTGCGACTATTGCTTTTGCTTCGGCATCATTGGTCGGCGGAACGGAGAACCTACAGACGGCAAACACGCCGGAATCGGCAACTCCCGGAAGATTTGTAGACGTCACGCAGCGTCTCGGCGTTAATTTTCAACATCAGGCGTCGCACACTTCGAGGAAATATTTGCCGGAGACGATGGGATCAGGTGTGGCGCTTTTTGACTATGACAATGATGGACGGCTGGATATTTTCTTGGTCAACGGAGCGCCGCTGAGCGATCCCACACCGAAAGGAACCGTTCCGCAGAAAACGGGACCAAAATACTGGAATCGTCTGTATCACCAAAAAATCGACGGCACGTTCGAAGATGTGACCGAGAAGGCCGGCTTGCAAGGAACTGGATACGGCATGGGCGTGGCCGTCGGCGACTACGACAACGACGGCTACGAAGATCTTTACGTAACCGCGTACGGGGGAAACAAGTTGTTTCACAACAATGGCGACGGCACATTTTCCGATGTCACCACGAAAGCGGGAGTAGGCGGAAATGGGTGGTCCACCAGCGCGGCGTGGGTGGATTTGGATGGTGACGGCTTTCTCGATCTGGTAGTGCTGCGGTACGTCGAGTGGGATTTCGACGACATCTGGTGCGGCGAGCACAAAGAAGGCTACCGAGCCTATTGCCACCCGGACTATTTTAAGCCCGCGCGGCCGCTTGTTTATCACAACAATGGAGATGGAACGTTTACGGAAGTTGCAGAAAAGCTCGGCCTTTCCAAGCCAGCCAAAGGTCTTGGAGTGGCCCTGGCGGACTACCAGCGCGACGGCCACATGGATCTGTTTTTTGCGAATGATTCGATGGTGGAGTTTCTGTATCACAACAAAGGCGACGGGACGTTTGAAGAGGTCGGATTGGCTTCTGAAGTTGCTGTTGATATTGACGGCCGCACTTATGCTGGCATGGGAGTTGATTTCGCGGACTACAACAATGATGGATGGCCGGACATCGTGGTCACGGACCTGGCCAATCAAAGGTATGCGCTTTATCAGAACAACGGTGATGGGACATTTACATACGTGAGCACGCGATCCGGGCTTGCAGGGATGACGTTGGCACACTCGGGATGGGGCGTGCGATTCATGGATTTTGACAATGATGGCTGGAAAGATTTGCTGATTGCGCAAGGCCACGACCTCGACACCATTGAGCTGACAAATCCTAATCTGCACTATCGCGAACCAATGCTTCTGGTGCGCAATACCGGCAAAGGATTCGTGGATGTGTCACAAACCTCGGGCGAAGTTTTCAAGCAGTCCTGGGTGGGGCGCGGAATGGCGATTGGAGATCTGGATAACGACGGGCGGCTCGACGCCGTGGTGACGACGAATGACGGGCCGGCCTACGTCCTGCACAACGAAACGCCTACAACGAATCATTGGTTGCTGCTCAGACTCGTGGGACACAAGAGCAATCGCGATGCGATTGGCGCGAGTGTGAAGCTGGTTACTGCGAGCGGGCAGCAGTTCGCTACCGTTACCACCGCGAGCAGCTATCTTTCTTCCAGCGATAAACGCATTCACTTCGGGATCGGGAAAGAAAGAAGCGTGGAGTCCATTGAGATTCGGTGGCCAAGCGGGATTGTGCAGACGCTCAAGAACATTCCGGCAGACCAGGTGCTGCAAATTGATGAACCGGTCGCTGCTGCGAATCCGAAACCCGTGGTGAAATGATGCGTAAGCCCGGCGAGGATCGGTCGGGAGTGCTCTATGGGGCTGTGATGTTGCTGTTATTGGTTCCGTTCATATGCGCGGCGCAAACCGATAGCGAATATGCGCGAGGGGCAGCCGCGTTCCGCGTGGGAGACTACGCTTCAGCTGCGGACTTGTTCGCCAAGGCTGAGATAGCTGCTCCAGGAACGACCGACGCTCTTATCCATCAAGCAAAATCGCACATTCATTTGCAAAACTTCAGCGCGGCGGAAAGCGCCCTTCGCCGCTATATCGCATTGCACGCGGACTCGGATGAAGCTCTGTATCTCCTCGGGTTTGTGCTGCACAAGGAAAATAAGGCAAGCGAGTCGCTAGAAATCTATACGAAGGCCGCGGCGCTGAAAACTCCCACGGGAGAGGATTTGAAAATCGTGGGCCTGGATTACGTTCTCCTGAACGATTACGCGAACGCGATCAAGTGGCTCGAAAAAGCGGTGGAACTCGATCCCAAGAACAAGGACGCGTGGTATTACCTGGGCCGCGCGTATTACTCGAGAAGTCTGCTGCCGGAGTCCCGAAGAGCGTTTCTGACTGTGTTGGATTTGGATCCCCGCGATGCTAGGGCGGAGAATAATCTCGGGTTGATCCTGGAGTCGGAGGCCAAACCGGGTGAGGCGCTGGAGGCTTATCGCAAAGCGATGGAATGGCAAGCGGGAAGTGCGCACCGGAGCGAGCAGCCTTACTTGAATCTTGGAAGCCTTTTGCTGGAGCTGGACCGGGCCGGCGAGGCGATCGCGCCGCTGGAGAAGGCCGTGGAGCTTGGGGCAAACAACGCAGGCTGCCACCTGAAGCTCGGGACGGCGTATCTGCGGACAAACCGGCTGCTCGAGGCGCAGCGCGAATTGGAGAAAGCAGAGCGGCTGGAGCCGGAGAATGCTGCGATTCATTACCAATTGGCGAGGTTTTACAAGAAAATGCACCGGATGGACAAGGCCAAGATCGAGTTTCAACGGACGGAGGAGCTGCAAAGCCGGGCGGCGAGATCCCGACCGTCGGAACCGTGAAAGGTCGACTCGCTGGCTCTGGCCGTTGATTAGTGAGCTTTCGCTGGCGCGGACCAGCAAAAGGTGGCGACCGAAGCGGGGTCGAGACGGTATGAGGCGTAGCTCCCCTTCCAGCTGATGTTGAACGGTGTTGGAGCGGCCGCCACTGTTCAGGACAATCAGGACGATGGAGCCGTCTGGATCGCGGAAGGCCACAGATTCCAAGCTGCCCTGGTCAAAAGTGTTTGATTGGATGCGAACAGCGCCAGGAGAGAGGAACTTGCTGGCGTGGGCCATGGCAGTAAAGTCCACGTTAGGAATTACTTTCGTGGGGGAAGAGGAGTGGTCGATCGTGACGACGCCTCGGCAGGTTTTGCATCCACCCAGATAGGGCTTGTGCTCCTGATCCAAAGCGAGGTTCCACAGCACCACGCTTTTGGCCCAGTTCCGCGTTGCGCCGATGATCAACTCCATCGCTTCCTGAAGCAGCTTGCCTTTCTGCCACTCGCCGCCGGAGCATTCCGTGAGCCAAATGCCCTTTTCTGGGAAGCGGTTGTGGAGCTCGCTTTGGGCAGTTACCGCGCCTCCGTAACAATGAATCGCAGCACCCGCGGCATAGGCTGCGGCCTTCGTGTCGTCCAGGACGGTCACTGGAAATTCAATCTGATTCCAGTTGTGATCAAAGACCAGGATTTTGGATTTGATCCCGGAGTCGCGAAAAGCCGGACCGAGATTTTCTCGAACGAACTTTGACTGCTCGTCAGCGGACATTCCCATACCGGGATAGTCGTTGGGAATATTGAGTGGCTCGTTTTCTGGTGTGACCCCGAATATGGGGACGTCTGAGGCTTCATACGCTTGAACGTACTTGACAAAGTATTCGGCTAGTGGAGCAAACGCGCTGGGCAGAAGTGTACCTTCGATGGTCGAACCCGAGGTTTTCATCCAGCCCGGCGGGCTCCAGGGAGAGCTGATGATTTTAAGGTTAGGGTCGAGCGCGAGGGATTGGCGAAGGATGGGGATGATATAAGCGCGATCGTGGTCGATGGAGAAGAGTTTCATGTCGGGATCGGTTTGTCCCGGTGAAAGATCGTCGTAGGTGTAGCTCTGTAACGCAAAATCACTGGCGCCCATGGGTTGGCGCAGAATGCTGAGGCCAATTCCCTTGTTGGGGTCGAAAAGCATTTCGAGAAGCTGGGCGCGCTGGGCTTCGCTGAGTTTGTGTGAAATCAGCCATGCCGAAGAATCGGTGAGAGACGCGCCGAAGCCGTCGATTTGCTGGTATTTGACGGAGTCGTTGACTTCGATGGTTAGCCCCGCGTTGCGAGAGGAGCCGAACTGGAGCGGCGACTTTTCGCGAAGCGACTCCTGCAAATCCTCCGAGGATTCGACGACGTCGATGCGAGCGGGGACCTGAGTTCGAGAGGCCGGAGAGTGCTTTCTTGTTCTTGGCGAGTGCGCGGAGGCGGCTAATGCCGCCAGCAAGCACAGCATCGATGCACGGCGAAAGATCAGTCTCAGAAATTCTGCCGATGGATACATTCGTGTCCTTATCTACCGATCATTGAGGATTCTGGAGATTGGGAGCTGGCTGCGACGAATTTGGATTCTGCTGAACCTGATACCTTTTCAGCGCCTTCTGCGAGCTCTCCGCCTCTTCATCCTTGAGCTTTTGGAATGTGGCCATGGCCTTTTGGGCGTCTTCCATGCGGTGAAGGCGGCGGTAGACAATTCCGAGTTGATACCATGCCTGCTCCAGAATATCTGGATCGGAATCGGCTTTTGTCGCTCTCTGGAAATGCTCAGCCGCAGCAGCATCATTGCCAAGCAGCATTTCGGCGCGGCCCAAATTGTAGTCCGAATTGCGAAGGCCTGGCCGAACTTTCAGCGCCGCTTCCAGCAGTTGTTTACCCTGGGCGGCGTCGCCTTTCTCCGTTAGCAATACGCCAAGCTTGTACTTTGCGACCACGTTGTCGGGGTCGATTTCGAGCTCCTTGCGAAAGGCTTCCTCCGCTTCCGGCATTTTACCGGCGATCCGGAATTCCGAACCGAGCTCTTCGTGCAGGCGAGGTTCATTCGGCGCAAGCTGGATGGCAGCTTGATACTCGGCAATCGCATCCATGTGACGGCCGGCGTCGGCATTGGCCTCCGCGAGGATTTGCCGGACGCGCCAAGATTTCGGGTCGGCTTTGAACATGCTGGCGTAGCTGTCCTTGGAAACATATAGATGCGCGCGACCGCGGTGATAGAGAATGTCCACGTTATCAGGAGAGAGTTTTGCGGCTTCGTCAAGCGCTCGGACCGCTTCGTCTCCATCTCCTTTTTCCAGCGCAACGATTCCTAGCCACATCCACCCGTTGGCATCCTTTGGGCTAATGGTGGTTTCCTTGCGCAAGGCTGCCAGCGAGCCGTCCAACTGGTTCGCTCGATATTCCGCGATTCCGAGAAAGAGATTGGCGCCGCGCAGCTTGGGTTTGAGTTGCAGAGCTTTCTGAAAGCCCGCAATCGCCTCATCGTGGCGGCCTTGTTCTTCCCGAACGAGACCAAGGTTCAAGAATGCTTCCGCAAAGGTTGGAGCTTCCTTGACAACGGCGGCAAAACCGTCGCCTGCTTGATCGAGGTTTCCCTGACGCATGGCATCCGATGCCTGTCGGAACTTCTCCGTGACACCAGCCGGGACCGGCGTTTGGGCCGAGCAAGTAAGACCTGCAAGAAGGAGGACAAAGCCAAGCCGGCGAGAGAGGCTTTCCATATTCATGCTCAACGGATAAGTTTACACCCAATTCGAACTTCATCCGGCATCTACCGCGCACAAGAAAAATCCTCCTGCTTTGTATCCGAGCAGGAGGATTTTTGCTTCCGGTACGTCAGAATTGGTAACGTAAAATGAGCTGGATTTGCCTAGTCGGGCTGACAACGGTAATTCCTTTCGGAGCCCCAAAGCCGCTGTCCCCGACACCTCCGTCCAAGGTTCCAAAGACATGCCGGTTGAAGGCATTCGGTATGTCCACTTTGAAGATAATCGCTTGATTTTCGTGGAACGTTGTTCGTTTCTGGATGGCGAAGTCCTCGTTGAAATAGCGCTGGCTACGGACGTTGCCCAAGACCAACGGAGCATTTCCGTAAACGTATCCACGTTGCGCCACCAAGTTCGAGGCATTGGGATCGAAGAAGGCAGCGCAATTGAAGTAGTTGTTAGTACTGAGTGGCGTGAATGTGCCATTCGCGTTCTCGTGGCACCCGCTGAAACCAGGTGGGTTGAGAGTAGCTGCAAGGTCTAAGGAGCCGTGGTTCGGCGCCAATAGTGGGACGCCTGGAAGTATGTTGTAGCGGAAAAATCCGTCGGTACCCGGGGGCGATTCCGCAAATGCGTTAAAGACTGTAGGCGTGCCGGTCTGGTAGCGCTGCACTCCGCCGACTTGCCATCCGCCGAGGACCTTGCTAGCAACACCGTGATTCAGGTACTTCTTTCCCGGTCCGGCCGGAAGCTCATAGAGATAACTGAGCACCAGCATATGGGGCGTGTCTTGATAGCTGAGGGCCTTCGCCGATAGAGGATTAAAGGGATTCTGGTAGGCAAATTCGTTCGAAGAAAAGCCGGAGAACACCGGGATGGCGCTATCCGCATTCGTTAGTGTTTTTGAATATGTGTAAGAGGCTAAAACATTAAGCCCGTTGCGGAAGCGCCGCTCGAGTTTTACTTGCAGCGAGTTATAAGTGGATATACCCAAATTCTCCAGGCAGGAACACATACTGTTGTTGCTGCCGCCGATGTCCAGATATTGCGGAAAGGGCCGAAGTGCTTGAGCCACCGTATTGTTGGAACCTCCAGTAGGCCCCGAGGGACCGTACAGAGGCTCAAACCAAGAAGGCAGGGTCACACCGACAGAGGCGAGGGCAGCTTTCCCTGCCGCACTCGTAGGGTCGGCGCTCAGGGCATTTCCCAAACTGTAGAATTTAGGCTGGAGCGCATTAACCTGGGCGATGTTGGTATGAAGGTGGTCGCCCTTGATACCCACGTAACCGACGCTCAAAATCAGATCCGTGGCCAGTTGTTTCTGAATCTCGAAGCTCCAGTTCTGCGTCATCCCGGGCCGGCCATAGCTTGGGGCCATGTAGCCAACGTTTTTGCCATTCAGGAGAGCCGGGTCGGTGCTGTTCTGAGGCGGCGTAAAGGTCGGAAAGCCGGCCGATAACGCTTGGACCGGCGTAAAGTTGTTGGCGGAGGTAAATGTAGGTTGAACAGTGCTGCCGCTGCTGAACTGAATGGTGCCTGTAGGCAGGTCGTCATAGAAAAGCGCAGCGTAATAAATCGCATACCCACCGCGGATCACGATGTTGCGGACGCGGCCGAACAATTGGTCTGGCGCGTAGGCAAAGCCAATGCGCGGTCCAAAATCCTTGAAGTAGGTCTTGGCACCTGTGGCATCGTGGCCGTAGATCAAAGCACCGGGAACCGAGGGAGAAATGGGAATAGCGGAGTTCCCGCTGTTGGAAAGGGAGAGATCCAAAGCGGACACAGCATTATGAGACTCGTGGCGAGGGGTGTCGACATCATAACGAAGCCCCAGGTTCAGAGTGAGGTCTCGGCGAATCTTGTAGTCATCCTGAACATAGGCGGCAAAATAGTTGGAATTCAAACGAGGATTGACGGATGTAATGGACAATTGCTCCGACTGCGGGAGTCCGAGCAGGAAGCTGGCGAAAGGATCGCCGGTACTCGCGTTGTTGGGAGCGAACGCAGTCTCAAAGTTGTTAAACGAGTAGTTCGGTGAGGTATCCCCCGTAGCGACGAACGTATATTGGTAGGCCCGCCATTCCCCGCCGAAGTGGAAATAGTGCCGTCCGTGGACCCAACTGACACTGTCCGATGTGACCAAGCTGTTGGGAATGTGACCGTTGTCGCTTTCTGTACTAAATCCGGTGTAGCCAATGCTAAGTGGGCTGCCGTTGAAGCTGATCTGAGGAAACACAGCACCACTAGCGTTGCCAATTCCGAGCACAGCTGGCCAATTCGTCCCGTTATGGCTGAAAGCTTGACTCTGATTGTTGAGACGGTTGAGTCCGATGGCGAAGCTATTCAGCAAATTGGGGCTAATGGTGTGATCCCAGCCGAATCGCAGGTAGTGAGTGAAATTGATATTGTGGAAATTGCCGTTCAAGGGACCCGGCAAATCGTCCGTGCCGTTGGGAGCTCCCTGGTCGCGGGCACTATAGGAAAAGAAGAATTTGTCCTTAGTTCCCCAGTTTTGGTCAATTCGGAAGCTCATCGTGGTGTCCCGACGTTTCAGGCTGGAGAGAAAGACAAAGTTACTTTGCAAACCCGACGTGGTGGGGAGGACAGTCAGGTAGCTGAGAATCTTCTTGGCGACTGGATCCCACATGGATGGGGGGACGATATTGCCCGGGAAGGCTTTGCGCCCATTCTGGACTCCCGGGAGACAGGCCGACGCAGGTGTCGAAGGGTCGAAAATCTGTCCCGTTAGAACCGCAGTATTATCGCAGGGATTGATGGCTCCCGTCGGTTGCGCTCCCACCAACAAGGCGGAGAAGTCGCCGTTCTGCAACTCAGCCTTCGTGGGAAGAGTGTCCGTGGCAGAAGTTCCCGGATTGTTCCGGTATTGTTCCCAGGAAAAGAAGAAAAAGGTTTTGTTCCGGCCGTCGTACAGTTTTGGGATGCGAACGGGGCCGCCCAAGCTGCCGCCAAAATCATTTTGGTGGTCCGCAGGCCTGGGCGCCTTAAAGGGAAGGAAGTTATTGTCCCACGAATTGGCGTCGAGCGCGGTGTTGCGGAACAGGTCAAAGGCTGTACCGTGGTAGTCGCTGGTTCCAGACTTCGTTGCAAAGCTTTCGATACCGCCGGAAGTCCTGCCGAATTGCGCTGAAAACGTGGAAGTCAGGACTTTGAACTCGCTCAAGGCCTCTACGGAGGGCGCCGTCTGGTCGAACGCCGAACCGCTGTCCGAGCGTGTTGTGCTGACTCCGTCGAGCAGAACTTCCGTGCTGAAATTCTGCCCCCCGCTTAGTTTGGACTCAAAAATCCCGCCCCCGTTGGTTCCCGGCCCTTGCGTGCCGGGAGCGAGAAATACGAAAGTCTCCGGTGATCTCAGAAAACTTTGGCTCGTAGCGTTCAAAGACAAGGGCAGTTCCAAAATCTCTTTGGTGTCCACAACCGTACCGATTTCCGAAGTTTCCGTTTGAATGCGGGGAGCGTCCGCCACGACCGTCAAAGTCTCCTTGACCTCGCCGGGCTGGAGCGTGATGTCCAAGGATGCGACGGTGTTGATCTGCACGACGACACCGGTCACTTCCGCGGTTTTGAACCCCTTCGCCGTCACCGTGATGTTGTAGGCTCCTAAAACCAGGTTTCCAAAACGGTAGGCGCCCGAGGCGGTGGACGTTGTCGTGTAAACGGTGTGTGTTTCGGCGCCCGTGGCCGTCACCTCAGCGCCTGCAACAGCCGCACCGGAGCTATCCAGAATTGATCCGGTAATTCCGCCATTGTTGGTTTGCGCTCGAGCCATTATTCCGGAGAAGGCAAGGAGAAGACTAAAGGAAAGAAACTTCAGCAAGGACAGATTGAATCGCATATCCCCCCCAAAGGCACCGCTCACCGAACAAACCCTTTGCTGCGCCGGCGATCGAAATCTCAAACAACTGTTCGCTTTCCAAGCGAACTATTGAAACTCCAGCCGTCCGTCAAATCACCGGCAAAGTCCCCGATGAGAGCTTATGCAATCGGTTTCAGAAACCGGTTTCTTGCTACCCCTTTATCAGTGCTGGCTGAGCCTTGTCAAGTCCTTTTTCTCTTCTGCATCTTGCCTCCTGATAGCCGTAGTCTACGCCCCCAAATCATGATAGCTTGGCGCGCAGCGACCATCGCTGAAGGAAAGCGCTTTCCGGTGCTGCCCATCGTCTGGATACGATCGCTTCCGAGCGTCACCCTGGCAGCTGAGACTATTTTCACGGAGGAAAACGCATGGGCCACACAATGAGGGAAGTGGCCAAACGCGCCGGAGTCTCGCCCGCTACGGTCTCCCGCGTCCTCAACAAGACCCACTACATCTCTGTGGAGACCGAGAGGCGCGTTTTAGAGGTCGTCGGGCAAATGAAATACTTCAAGAATGTCCACGCACGGCGGTTGGCCACGGGCCGGAGCGATTTGTTCGGGCTGGTGATTTCGGAGATTGCCAACCCGTATTTCCCCGAGATCATTCACGGATTCCAGGCCGCTGCTTGGGATCGCGGGTTCGACGTCCTTCTTTGCAACACCCAATACGACCAAGCCCGAACGAAATCCATCCTGCGGAAGCTGATCGAAAGTGACGTCCGGGGAGTCGCGGTGATGACCTCTTCGATCGACAAGAGCATGGCTTCGGAACTCATCGACGCGGGAATTGGCGTGGTGTTCTGCAACGTGAGCCCGGCCGAGAAGCTGGTGAGCACCATTTCGATAGACTATCAGCGGGGTATCGAGCAGGCCATCGAGCATATCGTAGGACTCGGTCACCGCCGCGCCGCGGTCATTGCTGGACCGGACGACAACCGGACGGCCATTACAATCAAGGACGCGCTGGTTGCCGGACTGAAAAAAAGAGACCTCAAACCATTACCAGTGATCGGCAGTAACTACCGCATCGATGCTGGGGCTTCAGCGGTACGCGCCATTCTTTCAACGCCAGATAAGCCCACGGCGATCTTCTGCGGCAGCGACCTTATCGCCCTGGGCGCCATGAGCGCTCTCGAAGAGGCGGGTGCGGGGATTCCGGAAGACATATCCGTCATCGGCATCGACGACATCTCCTTTGCTTTCCTGGCACGCCCGCCGCTGACCACCATCCGAGTTCCCCGCGAGCGGGTGGGAACGACCGCCTTCGAGGCATTGGATAGGATGCTGAAGTTGAAGCGTCGAAAGGGTGCGGACTACTATTTGGAAACAGAACTCGTCGTTCGAAGGTCGACCGCGACTGCTCGGTAGAGCCGGACGTGCAAGAGGGCGGCAATGAGGAGAGCCGGGCCAGACTGGCTCCGGCGCAAGACCGGTCCACAAATTGGTCTGCCACAAAGGAAAAATGCAGAAAACTAGTCCAACCGCCTGCCTTCTGAGCAGTTGAGATCTATTTGCCAGCAGCAAGTTTCCAGAGCTCAGAGAAAAAGAACTTGACGGCGAGGAGAGGGAGAGCATAAAAAAAGGGGCAGTGTGAAACCGGTTTCAGCAGGCGGTTTCAGACCTTACAGCTTTCGCAAAGCGAGTCAAGAGCGAAAACAGCCGGTTTCAGAACCCGATTGCACATTTCAATTCGTGTTCTGGGAGATCGGAACAAGCGTGAGCAGCACCACGGGGAGACTGTAAGAGGGGCCAAAGGAGATTGCAGTATGAGCAAGACTGATTACTCGCGCCGTGAATTTTTGCAGAGAAGTGCTGGAATGACGGGCGTTTCCCTTATCGGCGGATCCATTCTGCTGGAGCCCGAACCTTTGATCGCTTTGCCGAGATTGAGTGCCCCCAGTGACAAGGTTCGCTTTGGAATTGTGGGAGTCGGCATGGAAGGCACGGGACTGCTGACCACTGCCATTCAGCTTCCCGGCGTGGAGTGCGCGGCCGCTTGCGATCTTTACGATGGCCGCCACGAATTGGCGCGAGAAATTGTCGGAAAACCCGTCAAGACGACGCGACGCTATAAAGAATTGCTCGACGACAAGGAGATAGACGCCATCATCGTTGCGGTCCCCGACCACTGGCACAAACAGGTCGTTGTGGATGCCGTGGGCTCAGGAAAGGATGTGTACTGCGAGAAGCCCATGTCGCACAGTGCGGCGGACGGTGTGGCGATGCTGGAGGCGGCGAAGAAGACGGATCGCATCGTGCAGATCGGCGCACAAAGGACGAGCTCGGTCCTGTGCGCAAAAGCAAAGGAGCTTTTTGCCAGCGGTGCCATCGGAGAGCTGAGCCTGGTTGAAATGACCTACGGGCGCAATGATCCCACGGGAGCGTGGGAGTATCCGCCTCCGGCCGATCTGTCTCCCGAGAATCTGGACTGGGACACGTGGCTGGGAACGGCTCCGAAGAAACCATTTGACCCTTACACGTTCGCACGTTGGCGCTGCTGGAAAGAATATGGAACGGGCGTTGCTGGCGACCTGATGGTGCACTTGATCAGTGGCATGCAATTTGTTTTGGGGATCAACGAGGCCCCTAAACGCGCGTACGCGATGGGCGGAATTTATCGCTGGAAGGACGGGCGCAATATGCCGGACGTACATCCGGTTCTGTTCAAGTACGGCAACATTCCGATGTACATGCGGCTGACGCTCGGCACGGAAACGCCGGAAGTGACGCGCTTCATGGGTTCGAAAGGGGTTCTGGAGTTGACGGAATTTGGTCTCAGCCACACGCCCCAAGCTGGCATCGATCTTGCTCCTAGCTACTACTGCTACGGGCTGCCGAGCCGGTTACGGAATCCGTACTTCAAGAAATGGCATGAAGAGCATGATCCGAAGCCAGGGCAAGAGCCAGCGCCGGAGAGTGTCAGCTTCAAAGGCAACGATTACGACGATCTGCGCCCGCATCTATGGAAGTTTTTCCAGGCGGTGCGGTCGCGCCAGCCGGTGGTTCAGGATGTGGTATTCGGGCACAATGCGGCGCTGGCCTGCCACATGGCGAATGAGTCCTATTTCCGCAAAGGCCCGGTGTATTGGGACGACAGCTCGAACACCATTAAGTCCTAGCTGCGGCTTGCTGCCTGCAAAGAAAAAGGAGTGCCACTTCGATGAAGCTGCAACGGATCGCATTCGGTTGTACGGCGTCCATTCTGGCGCTGGGCGCATGGGCACGTACGAGCGGCAGCGGCTACGAAACGGTCGTGTCTTCTGATGACACGCAATCGGCAAAGGTGTTTCTCGGACGCTGGGATTTGACGTTGAAAGCGCCGGATCGCGAATACCCTTCCTGGCTCGAGCTAAGCGAGCAAAATGGCCAGTTGAAGGCGCGAATGGTTGGACGATGGGGAAATGCGCGTCCGCTTCCTAAGGCGGAAATAGCGAAGGGTCTGCTTACGTTTGTTTCAACGAAGGAGGAAGAGG
>Ga0209625_1000145_pt1 | contig 17131 bp, 13 predicted proteins | sample JacPin_JW_Ref_M2_FD_187960 | JGI IMG/M metagenome (GOLD analysis project Ga0209625, IMG submission 187960) | Forest soil microbial communities from Algoma, Ontario, Canada - Jack Pine, Ontario site 1_JW_Ref_M2 (SPAdes) (version 2) | ecosystem: Environmental > Terrestrial > Soil > Boreal...
GTCGCGGAAGAGCGGCGGCTGCTTGTCGTAGGCGCGCTGGTAGAAATTGTGGCCGAGCTCGTGGTGAATCGTCGAAAAATCCTCAGCTTTCTGCTCGATGCACATCTTGATGCGGAGGTCATCGACGTAGTCAATGTCCCAGGCGCTCGCGTGGCAGACCACCTCGCGGTCGCGAGGCTTGGTGAACATCGAGCGATTCCAGAATGTGGAAGGCAGAGCCGAAAAGCCGAGCGACATGAAGAAACGTTCGCCATAGTGAACCATGTCAATCGGGCCGATATTCTTGGCCTTCAAGATCTCGGTGAGGTCATAGCCCGGATCAGCACTGGGCGGTGCCACGAGCGGGTAGATGTTCGACCAGTCCTGCGCCCACATATTGCCGAGGAGATCTGCTGGGATGGGAGCATCTCCACGGACGACCGAAGAGCCGTATTTTTTTGCAAGTCCGGAACGGACGTATGTGTAGAGCGAAAGATAGAGCGGACGCACCTCCTGCCATAGCCGATCCAGGTCTGCGCTGAAGGCGTCGGGCGGCATGTCGTAACCTGAGCGCCACATTTCGCCGACGTTCGAGAATCCGAGCTCGCGAGCACCTTTGTTGGCGAGCACGACCATGCGCGTATATTTCTGGCACATGGGAGGCGCGACTGAATGCCACCCGACCCAAACGCGCTCGAGCTCTTTCGGATCGCGGCTTGACGCCATGATGTTTTCCATTTCATTGAGCGTGAGGCATTTTCCCTGCGCGCCGTCCGGACACCACTTCCCTTGCCCGTAGTCGCTTTCGAGAGAAGCGATAATCTGCGTGAGCTCCGCTTGTTCGGCTGGATCGCGCGGAGCGGGAATATCGACGGAGTGCTTGAGCAGATAGATCTTTCGCGCCACATCTTCGGGCAGCTTCAAGTGTTCGTATCGCTTGGATTCGGCCGCAAGATCGGCAGTGGTCGACTTTACGACCTGGTCGGCTTGAGCGGAAAGGATTTCGGTGTCGTGGGTGATGAAGGTTTGGTGGACCCATTGCGCGCGGCTGGAACGAATCCACAAGTCTAGGAGTTTCGTTTCGGCCGTCTCGATGAATTTACGCTCCCCTTCGGGGGTTACGTTCCTCTGTTTTTCAGTAGCTTGGATGACGGCTTCTGCAGAACTGCCTGCATGAATGGTCATGATTCCACCTGATATGAGAATGAAAATTCCGACCGCCCAAAGCAATCTTCGAGGCGGCGAAGAGTTCACACTTCTCCCCTAGTGCGCCGCAGCGGCTGGCGCGCGGCGGGTGATGACTTCGGATGTTGCGGCGAGGGCGCGATCGATCCCGGCGCGGTCTACGTCATAGTGCGTAACCATGCGGATGGCGTATCTGTCGGACGAACCGCAGAGAATTTTGTGCTTGCTGAGATCGGAGCAGATGTCGTCGGCGGTATGGCCGGTGGCGCGAACATCGAAAATTACAATGTTCGTCGCAACTTTCTTTGGATCAATTGCGACACCTTTGATCTTCGCGAGACCTTCCGCGAGATAGCGGGCATTCTCGTGGTCACGATGCAGGATTTTAGGCGTTTCTTCTAGAGCGATGAGCCCTGCCGCAGCAAGAATTCCTATCTGCCGCATTCCGCCGCCCAGCAACTTCCGCCCGATGTGAGCTTTATCAATGAAATCGCGCGGGCCAAGAAGCATCGAGCCGACAGGGGCGCCGAGCGCTTTGGAGAGGCAGAACATCACGGAATCGAATTTGCGCGTAAGGTCGGCGACGCTGCGGCCGAGCGCGACGGACGCGTTGAAGACTCGGGCGCCATCGAGGTGTATCTTGAGGTTGGCGGCGTGGGCGTGGTCGCAGATGTCATCGGAAATTTCCTGCGGATAGACGGTCCCGCCGTGCATGTTGTGTGTGTTTTCGAGCGCGACGAGGACGGTTTGCGAGTCGTAATAAATCTTCGGGCGGATGAGCGGCTCGATGAGATCCCACGTGAGGATGCCATCGGGTGCGGGCGTCGGACGCGGTAAACATCCAGCGATCGCGGAGATTGAGGCGAGCTCGTAGAGATTGATGTGCGCGCGCTGCTCGCAGATTACTTCGCTCGTCGGTGGCGCCCAGCCTTTGATTGCAAGAAGATTGCCCATGCAGCCGGTGGGGACGAAAAGCGCGGCTTCCTTGTCGAAAATTTCCGCGGCGCGCTTCTGAAGACGATTGACGGTGGGGTCCTCGCCGTACACGTCATCGCCGACTTCGGCTTCGGCCATGGCCCGGCGCATGGCGGGTGTTGGTTTTGTGACTGTGTCGCTGCGGAGGTCAACCGGGATCATGGCCGGGACGGTTTTTCACGCGTTTCAGGCCACTTTAAGAGACCGAAAGAGGCGTTTTTGTTGCGGTTAGAAAATTGTTTAGTGGCATATTTTCCGCTACATAGCTGAATTTCTGAAATGAGGACTGTTGCGATTAGCTTTTTCTTCGCCTGGGTGTCGCTCGCAGTCAAGGCCGAAGCGCGGTGACCTGAGAAGCCGCTCACTTCCCACTGGGCGCGTTGTTGTTCCGAAGTTTGTGCGGGGGAAAAGTGTTGTGAGGAGTTTTTTTTCCCGGCGGCAAGCCGCTGATTTTGAATTTGCCGTGTCATCTATCAGAATAAGGCTAGCACGGAAAAACGCGGAAGCAATGGGTTGTTCGCTGACAAATTGGACGTCGATTGGGGCGGAGTAATGTTGCTGGTGAGACGGAATGTTTGTGAGGGACAAATTATCAGGCAAGAAGTTCAGCAAGAACGGAACTCGAGATCGTCAGATGTCTCGCGGAGAGACGCAAACGGCTGCCTTCCAAATCGAGAAGGCGCTGGGCGCGAAGAGAATCGATTTGGCGGAGGATTCCGGCCAGTCGAGCGCGAGCGCCGTTTGCGTTTGGGGAGGCATAGTCGAGTTCAATGCGGGCCAAGTCGATTCCGTCGAGCTGGCGGAGGCCGAGGAAAAATTCTTCTTCGAGTGCTTGCTCCAATGTGACCGGCTCGATCTGCTCGCGCGGGGAAATTCCCTGCTCGATCAAGCTGACATACTGTGCGGAATCGTGGACGTTCGCCCAGCGCGTCTTGCCGTCGAAGGAGTGCGCGCCGGCGCCGAAGCCGAAGTAAGGTTCGCGTTGCCAATATTTCAGATTGTGGCGCGAGCGACGCCCCGGGAGTGCCCAGTTCGATATTTCGTAGTGGTCGTAGCCGGCAGCTGCGAGACGCGTGCAAGCAGAATCGTAGAATTCGGCTTGTGTGTCGTCGGGCGGAATTGCGGCAGCGCTGTAACGAGTGCCACCCGCGAGGGATTCCTTGCCGAGGTGGCTGCCTTCGTCCACTTCGAGCATGTAGATCGAGATGTGTTCGGGGCGCAGATCGAGAAGCGTGCCGACGGATGTTTCCCACGATTCGCGTGTCTGGTGAGGCAGGCCAATGATGAGATCGACGCTGATATTTTCGAATCCGGCGGCACGGAGGATTTTGACGGCGCGGTGGATGTCGGCTCGACGGTGCATGCGGCCGGTGGTTTGGAGTTCGCGGTCGTTGAAGGACTGGACGCCGAGGCTGATTCGGTTGAATCCGGCTGCGAGCCAGGATTTGGCTTTTTCGGTTGTGATCGTTTCGGGATCGGCTTCGAGGGTGATTTCGGGAGTCTCGAACAGGTAGGTGGAGCGTAGTGTGTCGAGAATTTTGGCAAGAGCACTAGGATCGAGAAGGCTTGGCGTCCCGCCGCCGAAGTAAACGGTGTCAACGATGCGTGCGCGGTCCGACCGAGGCGTCGCCGATTCAAGAATTTCGCGTGACACGGCGTTCGCATACGGCTGGTAGCGATCGCGCGAGACGACTCCCGTATGGAAATTGCAGTAGGTGCATTTCGTCTGGCAAAACGGAACCTGGATGTAGATACCGAGAGTCATCGCGAGAAGCCAATTGTACCTTACGAACCAGGACTCTGCTCACAACAGCGCGCCGCTGTTGGCCTACGAGGGCGTTTAGTGGGGGTCCGGCACAAGCTTTACGTGCAGCTCGCGTGTGCGCGGGCCGTCGAATTCAGCGAAGAAAACCACCTGCCACCGGCCGAGAGCGAGGCGGCCCTTCTCGATGAATATCGTTTCGGACGAGCCGACGAGCGCCGTTTTGATGTGCGAGTCTGAATTCCCTTCCGCGTGTTTGAAATGAGGGCTTTGCGGCACGAGACGGTCGAAAGCTCCTTCCATATCCCGCGCGACATCGGGATCGTAGCCTTCGTTCACCAAGACGTTCGCTGTCGTGTGCGGCACATACAGATGGCAAACGCCGGATTCGATCCCGGAATCGCGAACGAGGTTCTCGATTTCGGCAGTGGCATTTTTGAGTTCCGTGCGACGGGTGGTCCGGATTGTGATCTTATGCGCGGCGTGTGCGCCGGCATTTTCTCTTCTCGTAGTCATCTGCCTCAATTCAATCGCGAGGAGTCGCGGCGAACCGAGTCCAAGGTCCGGACGCCGAAGGACCCCCCGGCAAGCCTAATCCCTAGTCCGCGAGGGCTGCGGCAGAGGCGGCGCCGTAAAAGCTGAACCAGGGCTTGGCTGCTTTTAGCCGCGCATTCACGTTGTTGATGTTTTTGACGCCCTGATCCTTGAGCCAATCTTCGAGGGCTTTCACTCCTTGCTTGGCATATACGGGGATGCCTTCTTTCCACGTGGCGCGGCCGCAAAGGACGCCTGAGAAATTTGTGTCCGCTTCTGCAGCTAGCTCGAGCGTCTCGATGAAGACGTCGTTGCTCACACCGGCGGAAAGATAGATGAACGGCTTCTTAGCGACCGAAGCTGCGCTGCGAAAATATTTTTTGGCTTCGTCGCGGGTGTAGGCGGACTCACCTTTGCAGGCTCTTGTGCCGGCAACGTAAGCCATATTAACGGGGACTTCGACTTTCAAGACATCCACGCCATACTGCGGCTTCGAAAATTCTTCCATGCTCTTGGTGACGATCTCGGGCTTTTTGCGGGCGAAGTCAATCGTCTTTTCGTCTTTGCCCTCTTCGTAACCGACGCACTCTAAGAAAAACGGAACGTCCGAGGCGATGCATTCCGCACCAATGCGTTCAACCCAGGCGTGCTTGATGTCGTTGATCTCGAAGGAATCGAAAGGCGTGTAGTAGAGAAGAATCTTGATGCAATCCGCTCCGGCTCCGACGAGACGGCGGACAGACCAGACATCTAGGAGGTCGGGCAGGCGGCCGGGACGCGTGTTGTCGTAACCGCTGTTTTCATACGCCAGAAGCAGTCCGGCATTGGCCGAACGGGCGCGGGCGGCAGGCAGGCCGTATTCGGGATCGAGCAGAATCGCGCTGGCGTGCGGCGTGAGGATGCGCGTTACGGCGATCTTGAATTCCTCGAGCATCTGCGGCGTGACGGCGCTTTTGTCGACGCCTTTTTCCTTAGCGATGGCGCTCTTGAGCGAGCCGCGCTGGTCCATGGCGGCTGCGGCGATGACGCCGCGCGAGTCGGAAACGGCTTTCAAGCCTTTTTGCTTCCCCGGTGTGATTTTCATGTGCGCCCTCCGAATGATGTCGTGATGTTCGCAGCATTTTAGCACGGGAGAGAAGCAGAGGAGGTAGACGAGGTAGAGGAAGTAAAGGATAAGGGCCAAGAAAACTACATTACCCTAGAGGAAGAGGAGGTGGTGCTGTGGGGCGCCGAGATCGATGTTGCGGGCCAGTTTATCGAGCAACTCGGGGCCGTACTGGGCGAGCCAGGGCAGCATGCATAGAACTCGCTCCTGCAAGTCCTTGTGCGGATAGAGGGCTGCGAGAATGAGAGATTCTTTGTGATTGAGGACGCCGGTGCGGAGATTTTCAGCGCGGCCAGCTTTCTCTTTCAGTTTCAGGAATTGATGAAGGATTTTGCCCTCGGCAGAGTCGAGAGCACCCACAAGAGTGCTGTCGAGGTTCATGAGCGGCTTACGGTATTTATCGAGCAGCCGCCGCAAGGTCTTTTCGTCCGAATCGAAGCGGCTCGCAAGAGAACGCGGCAGAAATTTGCGCTCCATCTTTTTGCGGAGAAACTGGGAGCCGCGGAAAACATCGCGGACGTCGAGATCGAATTTCGCAAGCACCCGCGCGATTAGCGGATCAACGAGCGTGAAAGCGGCGCGTGGAACGATCGCGGGCATGCGGCCAAGAAGAGAATTGTAAACAATCTGGTTCTGCGCCATATAGGCAATTTCGGCCGGGCCGCCGATATAGGCTGCGGTGGGAAGAAGCGTGTCCTGAATGATAGGCCGAAGCAGGACGTTGGCAGAAAAAGCCTCAGGCGATTTGTCGATCGCGGCACGGAGTTCGTCGGGAGTAAAGCGCGTCTTGCCGGCAGTGAATTCACCGTTGCGGCTGCGGAGTGGCTGGCGGCGTCCGTTGATGTTGTAAAAAAGAAGCGTCGATTCGCGTGTAACCTTTACCTGAGCATGAAAACCGTCATTCTCTAATTCCTTTGAACGGGCGAGCAGCGCTTCGCGAAGCGTTTGCGATTCCTCGAGAGCGCGACGATAAACGCCGGCCGAGAGGCGATGCAGGCGCTCGTCGAGCGGATCGATGAAGATAATTCCCCGCCCTGCGAAGATGCGCGATATCAATTTTCCGAACGCAGAACCATACGTTTCGCCAGGCGCGTAGGATTCTCGGAGAGCCGCAGCAAATTCCTCGGCGTAAGAGCCTTCAAGCAACGCCCCTGCTTTTGCCGTGAGTGACTTCACGGCATCACCCAGAAGAATTTCGCCGACACGGCGATCCGTGTCTTCTTCCCGCGCGGGGATTTCAAAACGAGTAAGGCCGTCGCGCGTGTTCCAGTCGGAATGATTCACTTCGGCGAGATCGTGATCTTCGGTGGCGAGCCAGAAGATCGGAACCGCGTCGGTGCCTCGCTTTGTGATTGCGTCCGCCCAGCGGAGCGCCGTCACCGCTTTGTAGACGCTATAAGCGGGGCCCGAGAAGAGACCTACTTGCTGACCGGTTACGATCGCAACGGCGCCCGCCGCGAGACGATCGAGATTTCGGGCGGTATCCGCTGGGAGCGTTGAATCGAAGGCGAAACGGGCATTCTGCTCCCGCAGAACTTCTACGACGGTCCGACGAGTTTCCGGATCCAGGCGGATTTCGCGAGTAGCAGCGAGAATGCCCGATTCCGTTGGCGGATGTGCGAAGTAGCGCCGGACGCGCTTGAAATCGTCACTAAAGGCAGCGAAGAGTTTTGTGGTGTGAGGGACTTCGCGAAAAGGAAGGCAGTGCGGCTCCATCGAGGTGGTCATGATACACGCGCCTTTTTGTAGCGACAATGCAGGTGGGACGGGCGGAAGGGGAGGAAGTTAGCAAATACGGGGTGAAACGGATGCGGCCTTCCGGCAGCGCCGAAGGCCCGCTCAGGCGCGGCACGAAGCGAGTTTGTTAGACAACAAATAGCGAGTCCCTCCGGTTGCGAGTTCAATGCGCGAAGGCACTCTTACAGATGCGCTGAGGGAGCGGTTAGATTCGAGAGCATCACGTCGATTTCGAGCTTTGCGGCTTCGCTTAGAGCCAGAAGCGGAGGACGCGGTGGACCGCCATAATAGCCGAGGCGATCAAGCGCATATTTCAAGCCGGGGATGCCATATTGCGGGCCGAGTATTTTCGCTGGCGCGAGAAGCTGCTGCGCGAGCGAGTGAGCGCCTTTGGAGTCGCCAGAGTTCGAAGCTTCGTAAACTTCAACGCACAGTTCGGGGAACGCGTTGGCGAGCGCGAGAATTGCGCCACACGCGCCGACCTCAAGCGATTCAAAAAGCGTCGAGGCAGAGCCGACCAGGGTTTGAAAGCCTTTTGGAGCGGCGGCGATGATCTTACGGACGCCTTCCACATCACCCGAGCTGTCCTTCATGCCGACAATGTTGGGATGCTGCGCGACGCGGGCAATCAGATGCGAGTCGACCTGCAGATTCGTGAAGATGGGGACGGAATAGACGAGAACCGGAATGCGAGCGGCGTCAGCGACGCGCAAATAGAATTCCGAAAGCGCTTCAAGCTTCATTTGCGGCTTGTAAAAATGCGGCGTGCGAACGAGCGCCGCATCGAAACCGAGCGAAGCGGCACGATTCGTGTGCTCGATCGTTTCAGCCGTGGATTCAGCTCCGGTGCCTGCGATCAGGACTTTGCCCTGCGCGGCGGATTCTTTTGCTGCTTCCCAGAGTCGATAAATTTCTTCCCATCGCAACAGAACCGATTCGCCAGTGGAACCGTTGAGGACGTAGCCGGCCAGGCCAAGTCGATTGTAACGCGCGATGTTTTCGCGCAATTTTGCGGGCGCGATCGCGCCGTCGGCCGCAAACGGCGTGGTGAGCGGCGGGAAAATTCCGTGAAGGTTCATCGCAGTATTTTACCTTAGGCCGCGGGGTTCGGCGCGGTGGGAGCTGGAGCGGGCACTGAATCGCGCGCAGCCGCCGCGGCATTCTTGCGGCGATGGAGATCCTGGAGCGCGGCCACGTCGACGGTGTGGCCCGCCATCGCGCGAATTCCCTTTGCAGCGGCGGTGGCGGCGGAAAGAGTGGTGATGCACGGAATGTTGTAGCGAATCGCGGCGCGGCGAATCGATTTTTCGTCGTAGAAGGATTCGCGGCCCAATGGCGTGTTGATTACCAGATTCACCTTGGCGGTTTTGATCAGGTCGACGATATTCGGACGGCCCTCGTTCACCTTGAAGACGGATTCGACTTCGATTCCCGCCGCTGCCAGTGCCGCAGCCGTTCCGCGCGTGGCCACGACTTTTAGACCCGCTGCGAGCAGGTCCTGCACGAGGCCGGTGATGTGCCGCTTATCGTGATCGTTCACACTGATGAAAACCGTGCCCTCTTGCGGCAGTCGCTGCCCGGCGGCGAGCTGGGCCTTCGCAAAGGCAACACCGAAAGTAGACGAAATGCCCATCACTTCTCCGGTCGAGCGCATCTCGGGACCGAGAATCGTGTCCACGCCGCGGAACTTGTTGAACGGAAATACCGGCGACTTCACCGCGTAGAAATCCCTCAACGAAAGCTCTTTGATTCCATTTGTCTGAATGTAGGGCAAATTCATGTCGCGCAGCTTGCGGCCGGTCATCAATCGCGCTGCCACCTTTGCGAGCGGCACGCCAGTCGCTTTGCTCACGTATGGAACGGTTCGCGATGCACGCGGGTTGACTTCGAGAACGTACACCGTATCGCGCTGGATTGCGTACTGCACATTCATTAGACCGACGACATTGAGTGCGCGCGCGAGCCGCGAGGTGTAATCGCGGATGCGTTCGAGCACCGAAGGCTTGAGCGTCACGGCGGGAAGCACGCACGACGAATCACCGGAGTGGATGCCGGCTTCCTCGATGTGCTCCATGATGCCGGCGATGACGACATCTTCACCGTCGGCGAGCGCGTCGACGTCCACTTCCGTGGCGTCCTCGAGAAACTGATCGATCAGGATCGGCCGGCGCGGATCGGATGCGTTTCCAATCTGAGCAGCCTGCCCAACGTAGTCTTCGACGGTTTTGAGGTCGTAGGCGATGACCATTGAGCGGCCACCGAGAACGTAGCTTGGGCGGACGACCACCGGCAGACCAATTTCGGAGGCAACACGAACCGCCTCTTGCGGAGCAAGGGCAGTGCCGGCGCGCGGCTGCGGGATTTTCATTTCATCGAGAAGGCGGCCAAAGCGGCGACGGTCTTCCGCGAGGTCGATCGATTCGGGATTGGTGCCGATGATTTGCGCGCCGTTGCGCTTGAGCTCGAGCGCTAGATTCAACGGCGTCTGGCCGCCGAATTGTACGATTACGCCCTGCGGCTTTTCGCGATCCAGGATCGCGAGGACATCCTCGAGAGTGAGCGGCTCGAAATAGAGGCGGTCGGAGGTATCGTAATCGGTCGAAACCGTTTCCGGGTTGCAGTTCACCATCACAGTTTCATAGCCGTCTTCCTTTAGGGCAAAAGCGGCATGGCAGCAGCAGTAGTCGAACTCAATTCCCTGCCCGATACGATTAGGACCGCTGCCGAGGATCACGACTTTCGGGCGGTCAACCGGGTCGGACTCGTCCTCTTCCTCGTAGGTGGAATACATGTACGGCGTGAAGGATTCGAATTCGGCGGCGCAGGTGTCAACGCGTTTGAAAACCGGCCGCACGTTAAGTTCATTGCGGCGCGCGCGGACTTCGGCGGCAGTCGTTTTCCAAAGCTTTGCGAGCTCTTCGTCGCTCGCGCCAGAGCGCTTCGCTTCGAGGAGGAGTTCAGGCGACGCGGCGTGAAAAGAAGTGGCAGCCACGCGCCGGTCCAGCGCGACCATCTCCTCCATGTGGCGAATAAACCACGGATCGATTTTTGTGAGCGAGCAGACTTCATCGCGCGTGATGCCACGCTCGAGGGCTTCGAACAGCCAGTGGATGCGGTCGGGCCCGGGAACGGTGAGCTTTTCGCGTAGAAGGGCGGTGGTGACTTCGGCAGGGGCGCGCCACGGAGTATGCGGCTCGAGCGAACGAATGCCCTTGCAAAGCGCCTCTTGAAACGTGCGGCCGATCGCCATTACCTCACCGACGGATTTCATCTGCGTGGTGAGCGTGGTTTCGCTGCCGGGGAATTTCTCGAACTGCCATTTCGGAATTTTGACGACCACGTAATCGATCGTCGGCTCGAAGGAACTCGGCGTTTTGCGCGTGATGTCGTTGGGAATTTCGTCGAGCGTCATTCCCAACGCGAGCTTGGCCGCAATCTTTGCAATCGGAAAGCCCGTAGCTTTGCTGGCGAGCGCGGAGCTGCGAGAAACGCGCGGGTTCATTTCAATCACGGTCATGCGGCCGGTTGCGGGCTCAACCGCAAATTGAATATTCGAGCCGCCGGTCTCGACCCCCACTTCGCGGATGATCGCAGCGGCCGCGTCGCGCATTCGCTGGTATTCCTTGTCGGTAAGCGTCTGCGCAGGGGCTACGGTAATCGAATCTCCCGTGTGAATGCCCATCGGGTCGAGATTCTCGATCGAGCAGATCACGACGAAGTTGTCGCGAACGTCGCGCATCACTTCGAGCTCGTATTCCTTCCAGCCGAGGACCGATTCCTCGATGAGCGCCTGGTGAACGGGACTTGCATCAAGGGCGCGTGCGATGAGATCCGCAAATTCTTCGCGATTGTAGGCAATCGAGCCGCCGGTGCCGCCCAGCGTGAATGACGGTCGGATAACAAGCGGATAGCCGATGGCATCCGCAAGCCGGACAGCTTCGGCAATATTCGTAGCGACCTCCGAAGCGGGGACTTCGAGGCCGATCCGCCGGCAGACGTCCTTGAAGAGCAGCCGATCCTCAGCGACTTTGATAGCGCGGAGCGATGCTCCGATCAGTTGGACGCCATATTTCTCGAGGATGCCGCTTTCCGCAAGCTCGACAGCGAGATTAAGTCCCGTTTGGCCGCCGACGGTGGGCAGCAAGGCGTCGGGGCGTTCCGCCGCAATGATAGCTTCGAGATACTCCTTTGCGAGCGGTTCGATATACGTGCGGTCTGCGGTTTCGGGGTCCGTCATTACCGTCGCGGGATTCGAATTGACGAGTACGACTTCGTAGCCTTCCGAGCGCAGCGCTTTGCAGGCTTGGGTGCCGGAATAGTCGAACTCGCAAGCCTGGCCGATGATGATCGGGCCGGAGCCGATGATCAGGATTTTCTTGATGTCAGTGCGTTTCGGCATGGCTATCGCGGCGCCGCCTCATTCATCAGCGCGATGAAATCGTTGAACAAGTAGCGGGCGTCGTGCGGCCCCGGCGATGCCTCCGGATGATATTGCACGCTAAACAGCGGAAGAGAACGGTGGCGCATTCCTTCGTTTGTGTGGTCGTTCAAGTTCACGTGCGTGATTTCGACGTCCCTCGAGGGGAGCGAATCGGGATCAACGCAGAAGCCGTGGTTCTGCGCAGTGATTTCGACTTTTTGCGTGAGGAGATTCTTCACCGGATGATTTGAGCCGTGGTGGCCGAATTTCAGCTTGAAAGTGCGGCCGCCGAGAGCGAGCCCGCACAACTGGTGGCCAAGACAGATGCCGAAAATCGGAACTCGACCGAGGAGCTTGCGGATGTTTTCAATGGCATAGGAGACCGGCTCCGGGTCACCGGGGCCGTTGGATAAGAAAACGCCATTTGGCTTTAGCGCGAGAACGTCATCCGCGGAAGTTTTTGCAGGAACCACCGTGACGTCGCACCCATGGTCGACAAAAAGGCGGAGAATACTTTGCTTGATGCCGTAGTCATAGGCGACGACGCGGTAGCGGCGATCGGAGGACGCAGTTGCGGAATTCGCGGATGTCCCGCCGGCTGCTAGACGCGACTGAGGCGCGGCGAGGTCAATCGAGCCTTTCGCCCAGTCGTATCTTTGCGGCGACGTAACGCGGCTCGCCAGTTCCTGGCCGGCCATCGTCGGCAATGCGCGAGCTTCCTCGATTAATTTCTCGGCGGGCGTTCTGTCAGTCGCCACTATACCGCGTAGCGCGCCGACATTTCGCAGGTGGCGCACAAGTGCGCGAGTGTCGAGGTCCCATATAACGGGAATGCCGTAGCGTTCGAGAAATTTCTGCGCAGATTCGGTGGACCGCCAATTCGAAGAAAGCGCGGCAAATTCACGAACAACCAATCCTTCAATATAGGGCTTCGCGGATTCGTCGTCATCGCGATTCGAGCCCACATTTCCGATGTGAGGATACGTCAGGCAGACAATCTGGCCGGAATAGCTGGGGTCGGTGAAAACTTCCTGATAACCGGTGAGGCTGGTATTAAAAACGACTTCGCCGCCGCGGCGCGCGCGAGCGCCTGCCGCACGTCCGTTAAATACTCGTCCGTCCTCGAGCGCGAGAATCGCGCGACCTGCGAGGGCCTGCGTCAGTGTGGCCTCCTGAAGCGTTCATTTCGATGCCGCGTTTACCGTAGAAGTGGCGGTCAGCGAACCGAAGTGGTCCACCGGCCAATAGGCGAAAACCGCTTTGCCGTAAATATCGCGCCGCCCGATAGATCCAAATACGCGCGAATCGTTTGAGCTGTCGCGGTGATCGCCCATCACAAAATACTCGTCCTTCGGAATTGCTACGGGGCCGTAACTCGAACCATCTAGATAGCTCGCGGGAATGTAGACTTCCGGCCGCAGTTTGCCGTCAACGTACAGATGTCCGCCGCGCAGCTCGATTGTCTCGCCCGGAAGTCCGATCACCCGCTTGATGAATGACTTCGAGCGGTCGAGAGGATACCAGAAAACGATCACATCGCCGCGCTCGATCGGCTCGAAGCGGTACACAAATTTGTTGATGAAGATCCGCTCCTGATCGCTCAAAAGCGGAGCCATGCTTGTGCCTTCGACCTTCACCGGTTGGTAGAGAAAAACGATGATGACGAGCGCCAGGCCGAGAGCGACGGCAAGGTCGCGCGTCCAGCTGCGCAGATCGTGCCGCAATTGAGGAGCGGACACATTTTCAGAAGGGTTCGGCGAGCCGGGATTAGAGATGTCGAGCATTTCTATCTCGAAACTCCTTTATTTATACCATGCTCTTAGATGCTCGCCAAGACGTCCGGGTTCCGGACGAATCTAGCGTGTCGTCAGCGCGAACTGCAAAACCGCAAGTGAAGCGATAACGGCAGTTTCAGTGCGTAGAATGTTTTCACCCAGCGAGGCTTCGACAAACCCGCTCGCGCGCGCTGATGCAAATTCGTTGTCAATCCAGCCGCCTTCCGGGCCCACGGCTAACGATACGGTTGATGGCGCCACACCCTTGGCTTCCGCAGCGGTAGAAGAGCGCACAGCCAAGAGAGCCTGTGCCGCTAAAGGCAAATCCTGATCTACAACCTTTCGCAAGGATATGGCTTCGCGGCGTTCGGAAAGGAGAATTTTGAGCGCCGAACTCGATTGTGCGAAACCTTTATCGGGTGATAAGGCAGCGTGCAAAATTGGTGGCCGGAGACGACGGGATTGTTGTGCTGATTCGAGGAGGATGCGTTTCCAGCGTTCGCGGCGCTTCCCGGCGGCAGCGAGAAGGGGCCTGTCCGAGCGCGCCGCCGCGAGAGGAAAAATTTCCTCGGCACCCAGTTCAGTGGCTTTTTCCAGGCACCATTCGAAGCAATCGAACTTCACGATCGAGATTAGAAGCGTGACGCGCGACGCCGGTTCAACGCTGTCAATCGGTTCGACAAGCACAAAATCGATTTGATTTGGGCCACGCTTGGAAAGCGCGACACGTTCGATGCGCGCGAGCCAGACGCGCTCGCCATCGCTAAGCTCGTAAAGCTGGCCCGGCTCCGCGCGTAAAACGCGCCCGAGATGCTCAGCCGCCTCGTTGCGAACCGACGCGGAATCGCGCTCGAAGCGATCGACGAAGAATCGGCGGCGCATTGCAAGCTAATGAAACTTCTTCTGCAGTTCGTTGACCGATTCGAGGATCACGTAGCCGACAATCGCAAGGCTCTTCGGGCTGAGCTTATCCATCGTGTCCTGCGTCGTGTGCCAGTAGCCGGGCTGCGTGTAACCTTCCAGATCGATGATGTCGACCGCAGGAATTCCGCGGGACAGGAACGGCTGATGGTCGTCCTCAATAGCGTTCTCATGGGAGACGAAAATGTCATGGTAGCCAAGGCGAGCTGCCGTCTTCCAGACGACATCGGTGAGCCAACTAGTGGAATTTGGATCCCGCTGGATTATGAGATTTTTCTGGCCGATCATGTCCGCGAGGATCACGGCTTTCACACGCTTCAAGTCTCCCGAAACGGCCATCCGAGCGGCGAGTTCGCGGCTGCCGTAGGTGTGGTCGTTATCCTGATTCCAATTGACGAACGCCTCCTCGCCATCCAGAAACGCGATCCAGACGGCGTTCGGTTGCTTCTTGGCGCAGAGCAGGCGCGCCATCTCAAGCATGAGTCCGGTGGAGGAGCCGCTGTCCTCGGCGCCGACGAATTCCTTCACGGAGCTCAGAGTGTCGTAATGGGTGAGCAGCAGAACAATCCCCTGCCCTTCGCCAGGCGCTTTCGCGATGATGTTCTTCATCGCCACCTCACCGATGGGCGTCTGCGCGTGGAATTCGTCTTCGTCCACTTGGCAACCCAAGCTTTGCAGCTGCGACTTGATGTAATCCTGCGCTCGGTGAATGCCCTCGGATGCGGGCGGGCGCGGGCCGATTGCAACGAGTTGCGCGACATGATCGAAGGCCTTTTTGCCATCAAAGCCGCCAGTCTCAGCGGCAGGCGGAGCTGGTTCCACATTTAGCGTCTTAATGTTGAGGGTCGGCTTCGCGCCATCCTGTGACGATTTGCCTGCGGCCTTCTGCGCCGCATTTGAACCGCCGACGTCATGCCCACACGCGAACGTAAGTAGGGTCGCGAAGGCTGCCGCGATGAGCCACGCTGGTTTCCGGTAATGGATCACGCTATTGGGCCTCTCCGCTAAATGAGGCACGCGCTCGTTTCTTGCGAACTACGAAATACGAGACGATGATGCCGATAACATACAGCAGCACCAATGCGGCCATAAAAATCAACATGGTCGTGGCGTCCGGCGTGGGCGCGGCAAACGCAGCAAGCACAGTAATGATCAGCATGGCATAACGAAAGTTCTTGATCAGAAACTTCGGTGTCACGATGCCGAAGACAGACAGAATAAAAATCACTACCGGCAACTCGAATATGATGCCGAGTCCGATCAGCACGATCAAAATCAGATCGAAATACTCATTGATGCTGATCAGCGGTTTCACGGGGCCGGTGGTGCTCATGCCGATCAGGAAATTCAACATTGTCGGCAGCACGATGAAATAGCCGAACGCGATGCCACTCAGAAAGAGAAACATCGAGGGGATGATGAACCCGGCCACGGCGCTGCGTTCGTGCTTGTAGAGTCCAGGAGCCACGAACTGCCATATCTGAAAAAGCACCCACGGCATCGCAATAACGATCCCAAGATATAGACCCAGCGTAATGATCAGTCCCACGTAGCCCGCTGGGCTGGTGTAATAAAGCTTGTCGTCTATTTGGTGCGCGCGCAGAGCGGCCTGCATAGGCTTGACGATGTAATCTATGAAATAAGGCGAAACCGCGAGGCCGGCCACCATGCCGATGCCGATACCGAGCAGCGAATTGACGAGTCGTTTGCGAAGATCGACGAGGTGCTCGAAAAACGACATGCGCCCGCCGGATTCTTCCTCGGAGCGCTGCTGCGAATTGGGGTCAGGCAGGGCGGGTGCCGCCATCGGTGGTTGTCTCGGGATGGTGCTCGCTTGTAATGGATTCTTCAGGCGGATGGGTCGGCTCAATCTGCGGCGGTTGGAATCGAACCTCCTGATCGACTTCCATGGGGGCCGCGTGCTGGCCCTCGATCGGCGCACCCAGCTGCGGAGGCAGCGTCGCAACTGTGCCGGGCGCAGAAGCCGCCGGAGGCGCTGGAACGGTGGCTAGTGTGCCGGAGCCTGGGGCCGAGCCGCCGATGCGGCGTGAGTCGGCTTCGCGCTCAAGATCCCGCATGTGGCCTTCGAACGTCGACCGCAGTTCTCCCGTGGCGCGTTTGAACTCAGCCATCACTTTACCGAGATTTCGCGCCAATTCGGGCAGTTTCTCTGGGCCAAAAACGACGAGCGCCACAATGAAAATGATGATCAGATGTGGAATGCTCAACATTTTTGCCCTCTCCGATGCCGTTTTTGCATCATAGAAGAGGGCCACAGGCCTGTCAAACGGGCGCAAAGTGATATGCTATACTTTCCGCTCGGGGCAAAAAGCGAGGATCGATGGACGTGACGCACTCTTCCAGACGTGGAATCATACTTTTAACGGTTGTATTGGCTATCTCCGCTTTACTCGGCGGATGGTTCGGCCCGACGGTGAGGGCAACAGCGGCCGGGTCGTCGACGGACATGCAGGATTCGGTGAAGAGCTTCACGCGTGTCCTGTCGATCGTCGAGCGAAATTACGCCGATCCCGTTGACGTAGATAAGGCAATTTACGACGGCGCGATTCCTGGAATGCTGCGAGTACTCGATCCCCACTCGAACTTTTTTGATCCTCGCCAATACGCACTCTTCCGTGAGGAGCAACAGGGCAAATATTACGGCGTAGGCATGACGGTCCAGGGCCGCGATAACCAGACGATCGTTCTCTACCCTTTCGTCGGCTCGCCCGCCTATA
>Ga0209625_1000147_pt1 | contig 17090 bp, 13 predicted proteins | sample JacPin_JW_Ref_M2_FD_187960 | JGI IMG/M metagenome (GOLD analysis project Ga0209625, IMG submission 187960) | Forest soil microbial communities from Algoma, Ontario, Canada - Jack Pine, Ontario site 1_JW_Ref_M2 (SPAdes) (version 2) | ecosystem: Environmental > Terrestrial > Soil > Boreal...
CCCGCCTATACTTAAGCGCAGTTTCATGACCGAACATTTTGCTTCGTTTCACTCTTTAAATCTCGCTGTGACGTTGCCTCGATGACTATCAACACCATCATTGTCGATGACGAGAAACCGGCGCGCGACGAGCTCGCTTTCCTGCTAAAGAGTTTCCCCGAAATTAACTTGATCGGTCAGGGAAAAAATGGCGTCGAAGCCGTAGCCTTGATCAAGGAGCATCTTCCGGACCTGGTCTTTCTCGACGTAAAAATGCCTGGCCTCGACGGTTTCGGCGTCCTGAAAAAATTGGTCGAACGCAAAATGAAAATGCCGCACGTGGTCTTCGCCACCGCCTTCGATCAGTACGCCGTTCAGGCTTTCGATGTCAGCGCCGTCGACTACGTCCTGAAGCCTTTCGACAAAGGCCGACTCGCCAAGGCCATTAACCGTGCTCGCAAAATGCTGGAAACACAAACTTCCGCAACCGACCGTCTCGAGCAGCTTGTAAATCAACTGGAATCGAACCGCCAGAATTCCTCGCCCCCCGCCAAGCTGCTTGTGAAATCGCAACAGCGTTTGCTGCTGGTTGACGCCGAGGATTTTATTTTCGCATCCATTCAGGATGGATTGATTTCCGTTACCGCGCGCGATGTCGAGGGCACTTCAAATTACCGCACTCTGGAAGAATTAAACGCTAGTTTGGACTCCGACGCTTTCTGGCGCCCGCACCGCTCCTTCCTGGTCAACATTCACCACATCAAGGAAGTAGTTCCGTGGTTTAAGTCCAGCTACATGCTGAAAATGAACGACAGAAAACAATCCGAAATCCCCGTGAGCCGCGCCCAGACCAAACGCCTCCGCGAATTATTCAAGCTCTGACGTGGCGCCTCGCACTTTCCATCTTGCGTGCTAACCATGGAGCGAAGGACACTTCCAATGCGTAAAAAGCTGTGGCTCGTTTACCTGTTTTCTCTCTCTTTTTTCCTGAACGCATTCTCCTCTGCTTCTGCTCAAGAGCGCCCGCCCACCGCGCGTGAAGTTGTTCAACGCATCCAGGAACACGTCGGCGTTCCCTGGCAGAAAGAAACCGTCGACACCTTTAAAGCCGGCGATCCCGATACCAAAGTCACCGGCATCGCGGTCACCATGATGGCCACCTTCGACGTGTTGCAACGCGCTGCCGCTTCAGGTGCCAATCTGATCATCACCCACGAGCCCACTTTCTATAATCATCTCGACCAGTTCACCGAAATCCCGCAAAAAGAGAACGACCCCGTCCTCGCCGAGAAGTTAACTTTCATCAAGGAACACCATCTGGTGGTCCTGAGATTTCACGATCACTGGCACCGGCGCACGCCAGACGGCATCGAAGCAGGCATGACCCACGTCCTCGGTTGGGAACCGTACCAGGACAAACAAAATCAATATTTCTTCACCATTCCGGAAACGACGCTCGGGAAATTAGCCGGCGTCCTGAAAGCGCGCCTTGAACTGCACACCATGCGCGTCGTCGGTGATCCCCAAATGAAGATAACCCGCATAGCGCTTTCGCCCGGCGCTGCTGGTATGCAGCGGGAAATTGGCGCGCTCGAAAATCCCAACATTCAGTTGCTGATCACCGGCGAATCTCGCGAATGGGAAACCGTGGAGTACGCCGCGGACGCCGTGAGCGAAAAGAAAAACAAGGCGCTGATTGTTCTGGGACACATCCCCTCTGAACAGGCCGGAATGGAAGAGTGCACCCGTTGGCTTAAAACTTTTGTCTCTGAAGTGCCAGTAAATTTTGTGCCCACCGCGCAACCCTTCTGGTAATCAGCGTGACGCCGCGCTGCATCACAGCCGCCACTCGACATTTAGAAGCGCTGCTTATCGCCGACCTGCCCCACAAGCTCCTCTGCGTTCTCGCCATGGGCCGGCTCCGCCAATAGTGTGGCGCACATTCCCTCATAAACTTCGCGCGCCCGCTCCAAAGCTTCCGCGATACTTCCGCAAATATTATTCTTCCCCACGTGCTCTTCAAATTCCGACTGCTGCATGAGCTGCGCAGGCTGCTCGAGCGCGCCGCAAAGCAACAGCGCTTTATGCGCTTCATGAACCGTGTCCGCGAATTGCTCCAGCACCTGCAGACCGGTCGCATCAATAGCGGTCATGTTTCGCAGCCGCAAAATAATAACCGGCGGAAGTTCCGGCAATTTCTGGATGACTGTTTCCATTTTGTCCGCCGCGCCAAATAAGAAGGGCCCATGAATCCGGAATATCGCCACGTACGGCGGAATCTCTTTGTCCTGCAAAATGTGCTGCCGTCCATGCTCCACGTAATCCTCAGTCACGCGCGAAATCTTCGTTGTGCTGGTCACCTTGCTGATGAACACCAGCGCGCCCATGATCATTCCCGCTTCCACCGCCACGGTCAGGTCCGCGAATACCGTCAACAAAAATGTCAGGAGCCAAGTTCCCACTTCCAGTTTTGAAAGTTTCAACAGTTCCGGAATCTCGCGCCACTCGCCCATGTTATAGGCCACTACAAATAAAATCGCCGACAACACCGCCAGCGGTATGAATTTCGCCAGCGGGGCAGCGAACAACAGAATCGCCAGCAACGTCAGCGCGTGGGTCATTCCCGCCACCGGAGTCCGTGCGCCAGAGCGAATGTTCGTCGCGGTCCGCGCGATTGCTCCCGTCGCCGGCAATCCCCCAAACAGTGGCGACACAATGTTCGCGATCCCTTGCGCCACCAGCTCCACGTTGGGATTGTGTTTCTCCCCGCTCATCCGATCGGAAACCACCGCCGACATCAGCGATTCGATCGCGCCCAGCATCGCCACGGTAATCGCCGGTCCAATCAGCGGCCGCAGATGACTGAAATGGAATGACGGAATATTCAGCGTGGGCAACCCCGAAGGTATCCCGCCGAATCGGGTCCCGATGGTCTCCACCGGCAGCTTCAGGACCCACACCAGAGCGGCGCCCACAAATAACGCCACGATATATCCGGGTACTTTCGGCAGCCGGCGCACACAAAAAAGAATAACGATCAGCGCCCAGATTCCCAACAATGTTTCGGTATAAGAAATGGTGCCGAAGTTTCTCGCCAGCGTTTCCAGGCGCGCCCAGAATTCTCCCGGTACGTGATCGATTTTCAGTCCAAAGAAATCCTTGATTTGCGTGCTGGCGATAATCACCGCGATGCCGTTGGTAAAGCCCACCACCACCGGCCGCGGAATAAATTTAACTGCCGTTCCCAGGCCCGTCACGCCCAGTACCACCAAAAAAACGCCGGCCATCAACGTGCACAAATAAAGTCCTTCAATCCCGTAGCGCGTCACGATGCCGAACACCACGACAACGAACGCTCCAGTGGGACCACCGATTTGCGTCGCCGATCCGCCCAGCGCTGAAATTAAAAATCCCGCGATCACCGCGCAATACAGTCCCAGTTGCGGCGGAACGCCCGAAGCAATGGCGAACGCCATCGCCAGCGGCAGCGCCACCAGGCCCACGGTCACGCCCGCGAGCAGGTCCGCGGCAAACTGTCTCCAGGAATAATGTCGCAATACCAGGAAGGACTTAGGCGCCCAGTCTTTCAATTCAAACATCGTTATCCGTCAGCATCTTCAATTTAAAATTTCAGTTCAGTGAGCAACGGCAGCAAGGCCGCCCAGGAAGACATGCCATCGCAGTCGCCTAACCATTCTTTCATCCGCCACAGCCACGCTCCACTATTTTTCTGCCGCAGATTCCAAACCCGTTACGTCATTCGGCTTGTGTCGTTTTACTTTCAGCGAAACGGCATCAGTGGTGAGCCCATCTATTTCTTTTGCCCCAAGTGACTCCTGCCAGAGTTCACGCATCGTAATAGACGTGCACACTTCTCAAATTCTTCAAGCTTGGGGAAAAATCCTTAAAGGCGAACGCCCCGCGCTTTCCATTGAAATCACACGCGAATGCCCGCTGCGCTGCCCAGGTTGTTACGCTTTCGATGACGCGCATCTCGGCGGCGGCCAGACCCTCCGTGATCTGAACGATCGCAAAGGACAATTTTTAATCGATGGCGTTCTGGAAGTCGTAGATGATTTGAAGCCGCTGCATCTTTCTATTGTGGGTGGCGACCCGCTGGTCCGTTATCGTGAACTCGAATCTCTCGTTCCGCTATTGCTAGCGCGCGGCATCCACGTGCAGATTGTCACCAGCGCTTTCCGGAAAATGAGCCCCGACTGGGCGCATCTCGACAGACTGAACATCGTCGTATCCATTGACGGGCTACAGCCCGAGCATGACAAACGACGCGCTCCTGCAACCTATGAGCGCATTTTAAAAAATATTGCCGGCCAAAACGTCACCATTCACAGCACCATCACGGCACAGATGATGAAGCGCCCCGGCTATCTCGAAGAATTCCTGAATTTTTGGACTCCTCGCCTGGAAATTAAAAAAGTTTGGTTCAGCTTGTTCACTCCGCAAATCGGCGACCAGCTCCCGGAAATGCTCAGTAAAGAAGAGCGCTCCCGCGCGATCCGGGAAATGACGCTGTTGCGAAAACAATTTGCCAAGTTGGATATGCCCGAGGGCGTGATTCGTCAGTTCGCCGCGCCGCCACAAAATCCCGAAGACTGTGTGTTCGCGCTTACCACCCAAACACTCTCAGCCGATCTGCAAACAAAAATCACCCCTTGCCAATTCGGCGGAAATCCCGATTGCGCCGCGTGCGGTTGCGTCGCCTCCATGGGCCTGGCGTCCATCGCCGCCCACAAGTTGGGAGGCATTCTCCCCGTCGGCGCAATTTTCAAAGCCTCCATCGCCGTTGGCCAATGGCGTGCCCGATCGAAATCAACCGCTGTCATGCCAACTGGATTTTCAAATCTCGCAAAGCCTACGCCAGCACACGAACCCTCGCAGCCCGCAACGATTCAGGCCGCGCAACCATTTCCGCATATCTCCGTGGACCCACTTCCAGTGTTGCAATCCAGCGAAAAAATCTGCATCAACAAATAAAAAGCACTCAAATTATTATTGATTTTGCGGCGTGTCCGTCACGGGCGGCCTCGCAAATGTGAACGGCTCCGCCAATATGAACTCCACCCTGCTGTTCGGTTTCATCTCCACTTTGGCCGCGGAAAACGCAGCGATCACTGGCCCCGCGGCAGATCCTGCCGGACCCGCGACGCCTGTCGCACTGCCGCCGAGATGTTCGCCGGATTTCGCTTCGGCTTTAGCTTTAGCGGCACCGGCACCTTGGCCCCGCACTTCCGGGTCGCTCTCAACGCCCAGCCTGCGGCCATTTACCACCAGGCTGATCAGCTCAAGTCGAACCTCCGCCTTGCCATGTATGTGCCCGCCCTTCTTATCTTCGGCCATGCGCACATGCGCTTCCGTTCCGCGCGGAATCACCACCTGATCGTGAATCAGCACCGAAGGATCCACGATGCCGGTAAAAATATCTCCGGTATGATTTTTGCTGGAATTAATCTCGTCCGCGATGCGCACCGAAATTATCGTGTCTGACGGCAGCGTGACGCGTTCGCCTTCCGCGGGAGCCTCTGATCTGCGGTCGTCTCTGCGCGCTCGATCGTCATCCGGTCTTCGGGTGTCGTCTCGCCGGGCATCGTCGCGCCGCGGATAGTCGGAGCTTTGCGGCTGACCGCCTTGCTGCCCGCTATCCTGCCTACTATTGTCCTGCGCGATCGCCGCGTGCAATTCGCTCCGCCGCGGACTTTGCGCATCAGGCCGGTCCGCCGCGTTGCCTGCAAACAGAACCATTGCGCCCATCACTACGAATGCCGCAGAAATCTGTCCGTTCATCATTTCCCCCTCGTGGAAATCTGAATACTTTCCGAGCGGCGGGACGTGCCGCTACCCGCTGTCAGTTGGATGTCCTTACACCCCCAATCGTGTGCAATCAGCTATAGGAGTCACTCCATCGGAATCGCGATGCTCGATTGGTCGCCGCCAACAGTGTAGGCAGTGACCGTGACCTGGTCTTTTACTGTGGCAGCATCACTCGGACGCGAAGGATTGCGCGGCGTCACTGTGATTTTCACCGTCTGCGAACCGCCAGACGTAAAATCTACTACGGAGACATTCTTCGCATTGCCAGTATCCACGGAGCATGTGCAGCCCGGAATTTCCACCGCGCAAGCGAGAAATACAAATCCCATTTCGCCAGCGGAACGCAGCTCAAGCATGGTGCTGCTGCCCGCGCCGCTGCCACTTGCTTTCAGCGGCGCCGCGCTCATTTTCGGCGCGTCCACGTGGCTCGCTTTGTAAACCCGCACGTAATCCACAACCATCTCTGCAGGACTCGGCGTTGTGCCATTCGGCGGTCCCGGCCAGTCGCCTCCGACAGCCAAATTCAGCAGGAAATAAAACGGCGCATTGAACACCCATCGCCCGCCCGCGGGCACATCCGCCGCAGTGTGAATGAAAAATGGTTTGCGCCAATCGTCCACGTACATCTGCACCATAAACGGCGACCATATCGCGCCATACAGATGACAGAGCGGCGTCGAATCATCGATGCGCTGCCCGCCCGGAAACGTAAAGATCTCGGTAAGACTAAAGCGCCCTTTCTTCGAAGTGCTCGGCCCATGAATCGTCGATTCAACTTTAGTTGGCCCCAGTCCCACCGGTCCCGAGCCGCCAGACTCCGGAATATTTTCCATGATGTCGATCTCGCCGCCAGCCGGCCAGTTCCCGGCAGTCCCCAACATCCAGAATGCCGGCCACAATCCAGCGCCGACAGGAAGTTTTACGCACGATTCCATGCGCCCATATTGAAAATCTTTCAGCCCCAGCGTCTTGAGCCGCGCCGAAGTCCACGACCCGGTCGGAGCGGGCTCTTCGCTCACTTTCGAAGCGCGAATAATTAAATGCCCATGACCGTCCTGAAACACATTGGGATGTTTCGCATCACAGGGCACCGGCGTTGAACTCCCTGGCGCACAATAAACTTCCAACTCGTGATTGCCCCACCCGGTTCCGCCAACATCAAAAGTCCATTTGGTCGCATCAGGTGCAGCGCCAATTTCTGTAGAGTTGAATTCGTCGCTCCACATCGGTTCTCCCCACGACTGCGCGCCCGCCGCGGTCGCGAATGCTGAACCGATAAGCGCCGCGGCACTGACAATCCGTCCTATGCTTGCCATTGCATCCATAAAAAAACTTGCCGACGCTGACCCTGTTCGTCGCTTCACTGTTTTATTTTTCACACTTAGTTTCTTCAGCGTCCACCGTGTTTCAGCGAGCACGGCGTGATTTGTGCGCCAACAAAAACTGCACAAAACTTTCCCTCTGCCCCTGTACTACTTCTGTACCCGCGTCCAGTATCGGCCTCATCCTCGAAATCATAAGCTCGACTCAGTCGACACCGTATCTCAGAACCTATCGTCGCCCTCTTGGCCACCGGTCCCCGAGAGTATCGAACGCAAATAGAAAAGTTACAACGTCATCGCTGCGCGACCGTTCCTTTTCTATTCGACACGAGGGACAAAAATGCCTCGCACTATTTTCCTTGCCACTGCTTTGCTCACTGCCACATTGCTTGCGATAACTATGCACCTTGGCGCTCAATCCGCCTCCGAAGCTCCCGCGGGATTTGACGCCCAAACCAACGGCACTGCATCGCAGAGCGCCATGGATACCGCCGCCGCCGTTTTCAGCGAGATAGAAACACCCGAAAGAGGTTTAGGCCCCATTTTCAACGCCACCTCTTGCGCTGACTGCCACCAGAACATGGCCGTGGGTGGCGGCGCACAGACCACCGTTCTGCGCGCTGGCCACGTTTCCCGCGGCGAACATTCGCGCGACAATTATCTCCACGATTCCAAACGCCGCAGCGATACCAACGGCAGTTCCGGAACATTCACCGCCGCGACCGCCGTGCTAACTAACGGCGACACCATTCCTGACCGCTCGCTCATTAACCAACGTGCCATCTGCGCCGACGCGCAAGCGCACGTCACTGCCGCTGAAAATATCAGCACGCCGCGCCTTTCCCTCAGTGTGCTCGGCGATGCCTTCGTCGAAGCCGTTCCCGACGCCACATTCCTAGCACTGGCAAAACAAAACGGTGGCGAGGCGATCATGGTTCCGGTCCTCGAATCGCCCAACACTTCTGAAGTCGGCCGCTTCGGCTGGAAAAATCAACACGCCAGTCTTTTCAGTTTTGCCGGGGACGCTTATTTCAATGAAATGGGCATCACCAACGAACTATTCCCCGAAGAAGCGACCACCGCATGCGAACCCGCTGGCGTCCCTCATCCCAATGATGTCGACCACGATCTCGTCAATTTGACTCTCTTCATGCGCGCCACAAAAGTTCCTCCGCGCGGCCCCATCACTGCCCAGGTGAATCAAGGTCAGGCTATCTTTGAATCCATCGGCTGCGCGACGTGCCACGTCAGCACCTTGGTCACCGCCCCGGCCGGCACCACAATGCACGGTGGCGCATACCTCGTCCCTGCAGCGCTCGGCAGCAAACAGTTTCATCCCTTTGGAGATTTTTTACTTCACGACATCGGCACGGGCGACGGCATTCAGCAAAATGGCCCAGCCGATACCGCCTACAAAATTCGCACCGCGCCGCTCTGGGGGCTCCGTACGCGAACGCAGCTGTTGCACGATGCCTCCGCCATGACCCTCGAGCAAGCCATTCAAAAGCACACGCACGAAGCCGCGACCGAAGCGCAGAAATTCAGCCAGCTGAGCCCAGCTCAGAAACAGCTCCTGAACGTTTTCTTGAACTCGCTATAATCAGAATTGCGGGTAGGGAATTGCTTCGCTTCTAAAGCTGAACGCCCACGCCGCGGTTCTCAAAGGGTGGGCGTTCAGATCGCCGATATATTCGACTAACGGCCGGTAGAGAAATTGTTCTCTCGAATTATTTTTTTTGATTCAGTTCAGGCTGCCCGCTTCGGATCGCGTACCGACAAGACCTCATTGTCATCAATCGTGACACATGGTACGGTACCGTACAGAAACTAACCGGTGCTCTCCAGCTTACTGGCTGTCACCTAATTTGGCGGATGACGGTGACAAAGTACATTCTTCTCGTGGACGACAGTGAATTAATTCGCTCGGCAACCCGCCATTTCCTCGAGAGTCAAACGGGGTTCAAGGTTTGTGGCGAAGCTGTCGACGGAATCGACGCCCTCGAAAAAGCCAGCCACCTCCATCCCGACCTGATTATTCTCGATATCGCTATCCCACGCATGAACGGCCTGCAGACTGCTCGTGAGCTGCGTGCCAGAATGCACCGGATGCCTATCATTTTGTTTACCTGGTATGCCGACGCTGTCCAGCCTGAGGATATAGAGGAAGCCGGGATCAATGCGGTAATTTCTAAAACGAATCCCTCCGCGCTGCAAAGTCACGTGAATAGTTTGCTTGCCGCCGCATAACTGCAAGCATCGCACCGAGTCGCACTCAAGTGAAATCTAATTCGATTTCATCCACGTAGCACCAGCCCCAGTCTTCCCCTGGCTCAAACGATTTTATGATCGGGTGCGTGGTTTTGTGAAAGTGTTTCGTGGCGTGCTTGTTTTTAGAACTATCGCAACAGCCCACGTGGCCACACTCCAGGCACAACCGCAAATGCACCCAGGTGTCGCCCATTTTCAAACACTCTTCGCAGCCCTGCGGCGTTTTCGGCTTTACCGGTCGTATCTGATCGAGATGAGTGCATTCCGCCATGCTTTTTCCTCCTCGCACAAAAACTTAAACCGAATCGAGGTCATTCACCTGTTCATTGCGCCGATTCTACACCCGGTACACGGGTGAATCTTCGATTGTATTGTGTGTCGCGGCCGTATTGTAGGTCGGCGGTTGTATTGTGGGTCGCGGGCGAATTGTAGGCCGCCGCAGTATTGTAGGTCGCGGCTCTAGCCGCGACATCCAAAGTCGGTTTATCCTTTGGGCTTCAGCCCCTGAAGTTGGTCGAAGCTACTCGTGCGAGCCGGAGCGTTGTGCAAGAATGGCGCGGACCTGACTGGCCGCATGCTGGCGGCAATTGACTTCGCGCTTCAAAAAGGAATCATACGTGAATCGCACAATCGCTTCGCGGGCCCTGCTATGTCTGCTATTTGCGACCACCACTTTGGCGCAAACCAGCTCAAACTCCCCCAACGCGGACGGCGAAAAGCAAAAGTCCCTATGGACTAAACTCGAATTCACCATTCTCGAATTCACCATTAACGAAATCGATCGCGACCTAGACGGCGTCCTTGGGGCCGCCATTGAAGACCTGAGCACCGGCCAGAAATTCCTGCTCCGCGCAGATTCCGTTTTTCCTCAGGCCAGTTCCATTAAGATCGCTGTGCTCGCCGAGCTTTATCACCAGGCGCAGCTATCCGCCCAGGGCACATCCGGCAAGGCAAAACTGACAGACCTCTACACCATACGCACCGCTGATCTCGTTGCGGACAGCGACATCATGGGCGGTCTTACGCCCGGCGTCACGCAGCTCACCAATCGCGATCTCGCCACCATGATGGTGGCCGTCAGCGACAATGCGGCCACCAATGTCCTCATCGATCGCCTCGGCATCGAGGATGTCAACGCGCTGCTTGACAGCCTCGGTCTGTACAACACCCGGCTACGCCGCAAAATGATGGACATCAAAGCCGCAGCCGAAGGCCGCGAAAATATCTCCACGCCAGAGGAAATGCTCACGCTGCTGGAAAAAATTTATCAGGGCAAAGTGTTGAACAAGGAAATGACCGCGGACTTTTGCAAAATGCTCAGCACTCACAAGGCTAGTTTCATTCCGCGCGACCTGCCCGATGGCTTGCAAATCTCCAACAAATCAGGCGAGCTTGAAGCCGTGCGCTCCGACTCCGGCGTCGTCTTCCTGCAGAATCGTCCGTACATCATCTGCGTCATGACTACCTATCTGACTCGCGAGCGCGACGGGGGAGAGCCATCGCCAAAATCTCCGCGGCCGCGTACCGTCTCTTCGAGCGTCTGGCCCGCTCCTCGCCGTACGGCCGCGTCATCTCCGAGCGCAACTCCGCAGCTCCAAAGTAGAGATTTTGCAGATATGTGTCGGGTGCGTCGCCGCTACTGATGCGACTGCGATTGTGCGAACTGTTCACCTAATCGCAAACGGTAAAAGAAAGCTCGCGCCTAAAATAATGCGGTAGGCCGCCGCTCCCACCTTTTGCTCTTCTCTTTAGCGATCCCTTCGACATCCTTCACGTAGGCCCCCGCCTGAGTCAAAACGTGATGCAGATCGTTCCCCAGGCTGATAAATGTAAATCCCTTCTCCAAAAATTCCCCCACGCGCGCGGTACCAAACAAAAATACCCCCAAAATTATTTTGTTCTTGCGCGCTTCCGCGATCAGCTTCTCGGTCGCCGCACCCAGTTCCGGCGAAGTATACATCAGCGGAAATTCATACTTTTCATACAAGCCCATGGACATGCACAAATCGTTCTGTCCCAGGAAAAGAATATCCACGCCCGACACCGCCGCGATCTCTTTCATATTTTCAATGCACGAAGCAGTCTCCACTTGCAGCGCCACAATCAAATTATCGTTGGCGTTGCCCGCATAGCCCAGCAGCCCCGCTTTGTTCATGCTGCGCTGCGGAAAATAAACAGACCGCGTCCCGGCGGTCGGGTATTTTGTACAGCTCACCGCCTGCCGCGCCTCCTCCGCCGTATTGATGTACGGAACCAGCACGCCGTCGGCGCCCAAATCCAATGCTTGTTGAATCCCCGGCCGGTCGTTGTAGCCGCCCACGCGCACCATAGATTTCGCGCCGCCACTGGCGATCGCCGTCAGCATCGCCGACAATTTCTCATACCCCATCGGCCCATGCTGCGTATCCACCAGCAGCCAGTCATACCCGCTGTGCGCCAATTGCTCCGCCACCGTAGGGCTGTGCGAATTCAAAAACAGTCCCAGCTTCGGCTTCCCCTCGCGCATTTCCTTCTTAAACTCCGTTCCCGTCACCACATCCGCCATCGTCAATTCTCCTTATTTCTTATGCCGCAGAATTTTGTCTAGATATGATTTACAAGAATCGCCACAGTGTAGCAGTTCCGAGGAGTAGGATGCGGGGCGCACACAAACCGTTTTTACTCACGTCGATTTTAGAGCGTATATCAATTTTTGGTTTTCAAATTAGCCAAAAAATCAAAGTCTCCGCTGGGCGACAGCGGCAAATCTCCCAATTCCTGCTGATGCACCGACACTGCATCCACAAACCACAGCGGCAAATAGGGCAAATCCGTGGCCAGAATTTTCTGCGCTTCGCTGCACAGCGCTTTGCGCTTTTCTCGATCCATCTCCACGCGAATTTGATCTGTCAACGTGTCCATGCGCGCATTTCGGTAGTGCCCACGATTCGCGCCGTCCGGTGGAAACCGCTTCGACGAAAACAAATATTCAAAAACGTCCGGATCGTTATTCGCCCCCACCCAGCGAAACAAATTGATCTCAAAATTGCCCTTCACCAAATCCGAAAGCAGCGTCGCCGCCTCCAGCGAACGAACCTCCAACGCAACTCCAATATGCCGCCATTGCTCCTGTAGCGCCGCGCCAATCAACCGCGCCTGCTCGTCCGTCGACGTCTTCAGCATCAGGTGCATGCGCACGCCATTTTCTTTTCGCGGAAATCCCGCCGCGTCCAACAACGCTTCGGCACGCGCAGTGTCCAGCGAGTAGGTCCTCATGTTGGGCTCGTATGCCCAGTGGTTCGGCGGCATAACCCCGTTCGCGATGCGTGCCTGCCCGTGCAGCAAATAGCGAATCAGCGTTTCGCGATCCGTGGCATACGCCAGCGCCTGCCGCACTTCGCGCCGCCCCACAATGGCATTGTCCATGTTGAATCCCAGGTACGCGAGGTTCGTACCCGCACGCTCGGACACGCCGAGCTCCGGCCAACGCGCAAACACCGGCACGAGATCCGGCGACAGGGAACTAATCTCGAGGTCCGCCGACCCTTTGCGTAATTCCAACGCACGCACAATCGCATCGGGCACCACGCGCGCTCGCAATCGTGAAATGCCCGGCGCGCCGCCAAAATAATCCGCATTCGCGCTCAACACTACTTCGTCATCCTGGGCCTGGCTCACAAAGCGGAACGGCCCCGACCCGATCAACCCTTGCGAAAAATCCGCCCCGGCACTCGCGGGCACAATCCCGACCGCTGGCCGCGACACGCTCCACAGAAACGACGCGTACGGCTCCTTCAAATGAAAAATCACCGTCCGCGAATCCGGCGCTGCTATATTCGCAATCATGCGAAAAGCCCCGCGCTTTGGCGAGCGGTTCGCGGTGTTCAAAATAAAATCAAACGTAGCTTTCACATCGGCGGCCGTAAGTGCGCTGCCATCGTGAAAGCGCACGCCCGGCCGCAAATGAAAAACATAAGTCAACGGGTCCGGCGCATCCCACGACTCCGCCAAATCCCCGCGCAAATTCATCTGCTCGTCGCGCTCTACCAGGCTACTAAAAATCAGTCCATCCAAATGCTGCGACTGCCCGTCGGTGGCAAAACGCGGATCCAGATTGGTAGGATTCGATTCAATCAGCAGGGTAACCGATGATCGATCAGCCCTCGCCGTGTGCGAACAACCGCCTAGCGCAATCAACACGAAACCGCCAATCAACACGCACCCGCACCTAACGAACGCCACGTATGACAGGCCGCAGCACTCGGCCATTAAGCAACCACCTGTCATCCCGGCCGAAGTGGGCCGATGTCTTTTCTTCTTCTTCGCTCCTGCGAAGAAGTCGGCCCGCGGAGCGGAGGGATCTCTCTTCGATCTATCGCGCAAGCCCCTCATCAGCTTCGTAAGCAGCCGACGCATCATCGTGCGCCCGCATAAGAGACTTTCCCCAAAATCACCGGCCCGCTAGCCCCAGTAGCGGGAGAAACATTCCCAGCCCGCTGGTGAAAAGTTTCATAAGCCAGCAGCGCAAACGCAAAAGCTTCCTTCGCTTCCTCCGGCACGCCCAACCGCGAAGAGGGAAGCACCTCGACCCCCGGCAACGCCGCGGCCAATTGCGCCATGAGCAACGGATTGCGCGCCCCCCCGCCCGAAACAATCAGTTGATCCAACTTTGTTTTGGGCGTGACGAAGCGGTTCAGCGCATCGACCACTGACAGCGCCGTAAAAATTGTCACGCTGCGAATCAAATCATTAGGCTTTGCCCTAAATCTTCGTCCCAGCGCCAGCACGCGCTTCACATAAGCGCCGCCATAATATTCGCGCCCCGTCGATTTCGGCGGCGCCTTTTTCAAATATGGATCTCGCATTAATTCATCCAGCAGCGCCGGAATCGCCCGCCCCGCGAGCGCCATTTTCGCGCCCGCATCAAACTTTTTTCTTCCGCGCGTGAAATGCGCCACTAGCGCATCAATCAACATATTTGCCGGCCCGGTATCGAGCGCAAATACCCGTTCTCGCGCCGCCCCCGCAGGAATAACCGTAACATTGGCAATCCCGCCGAGATTCAACGAAGCACGCCCCAGTTTCCCATCGCTATATAAAAGATAGTCAGCATAAGGCACCAACGGCGCGCCTTGTCCCCCCGCGGCCATATCTGCCGGACGAAAATCCGCTACCGCAGTGACTCCGGTCTGCGCAGCAATCACCGCGGCTTCGCCAATCTGCAAAGTCGAAGCCACCCGCCCCCCTAAATAAGGCACCGCGCTACCTTGGTGGAAAATCGTCTGCCCGTGGCTGCCAATTAAATCGACCGACGCCATGCGCACGCCAAAGCGCTCACAAGCAGCCTTCGCCGCCTCCGCAAACAATTGTCCCAGCCGAAAATTGAGCTGACTCAATTCCCGGGCTGTAATCGCCCGCTGTTCCGCCACGCGCAGAATCTCCGCGCGTACTTGCGCAGGAAATTTCACCGCGGTGTGATTCACCAGCCGCGCCTTCACCCGCGGCGGCGCCCCCGAAATGTTCGCGAGCGCAATATCAATTCCATCCGCCGAAGTTCCGGACATGAGTCCCAGCACGAGCATCCCGCGCTTCGTCGCGCGGGCGCTCATGAAATTTGCTTCTTCAATTCCGCTAGAAGATTCAACGCGTCCAGCGGCTTCAGTTGATCCAGGTCGGCCTCGCGCAATTTATCAATCACTTCTCGATCCAACGCCGTAAACAAAACTGCCTGGTCCCCGTTGTGACTGCCATTCCCGTTCACGCCCGGCGACAGCGTCTCGCTCAACTCATGTTCACTCTGTTCATGCCTCAAAAGCACTTCGCGCGCGCGTTCAATCACGCTGCGCGGCAGCCCCGCAAGCCGCGCCACTTCGATTCCATAACTCTTATCCGCGCATCCAGGTTCCACGCGCCGCAAAAACACAATTTCGTTCGGCGTTTCTTTCACCGATACGTGCACGTTTTTCACCGCCGAAAGCAATTCCGCCAATTCCGTCAACTCGTGATAATGCGTAGCGAACAACGTCCGCGCTCCAGTGTGCTTCTGTAAATGCTCCACCACCGCCCAGGCGATGGACAATCCGTCAAACGTCGAAGTCCCGCGCCCAACTTCATCGAGCAGCACGAGGCTCGATGGCGTAGCGTGATGCAAAATCGCCGCCACCTCGCTCATCTCCACCAAAAATGTTGACCGGCCGCGCGCCAGATTATCGCTGGCTCCAATCCTCGTGAAAATTCTGTCCGTGACCGGCAGCTTTGCCTGTCGCGCCGGCACGAAACACCCCATCTGCGCCATCAACACAATCAGCGCCGCCTGCCGCAAGTAAGTCGACTTGCCTCCCATATTTGGCCCGGTGATCAACAACAATTGTTGCCGCTGCGATTCCAGGTACAAATCGTTCGGCACAAACCGCTCGCCACGTTGACGCAGCAATTCCTCAATCACCGGGTGGCGCCCGTCGACAATCAGCAACTCTCCGGTTGCGTTAAATTCCGGCCGGCAATAGCCGCGCTCCGCGGCCAGCTTCGCAAAAGAAGTCAGCGCATCTAATCGCGCAATGGCACTTGCCGTCACGCGCAGGCGAGCCGCATGCGCCGCGACTCCCGAACGCAATTCCACAAATAGCCGGTTCTCAATCTCCGCGATGCGTTCGTCTGCCGCCAGAATCTTCCGTTCGTACTCTTTCAGTTCCGCGGAAGTGAAGCGCTCGGCGTTCACCAGCGTCTGCTTGCGCTCATAATCCGCCGGCGCAAGATGCAGATTCACTTTGGAAATTTCGATGTAGTACCCAAAAATCGAATTAAACCGAATCTTCAGCGATGCGATACCAGTGCGCTTTCTCTCCCGCTCTTCCATCGCAGCAATAATTTGTTTGCTGTGCTGGCTCAGATTGCGCAGTTCGTCCAGCTCGCCATCAAACCCGCTGCGAATCATTCCCGGCGTAGTCGCCAGCGCCGGCGGCTCGTCGGCAATCCCGCGCTCCAACCGCTCGCGCACATCGCTCAGCTCGTCGATCTCCGTAAAGACTCGCCGCAATAATTCACTGCTGCCTGCCGGTGGCGGAGTCAAAAAATTCTTCAGCAGGGGAATCCGCGCCAGCGACTTGCGCAACGCCACCAATTCGCGGGGAGTTGTCAGCCCCAGCGCAACGCGGCTCGTAATTCTTTCCAGATCAAGAATCCCTTTTAATTCCTTGCGAATCTCGCCGCGCACCATGGTCTGCTGCGCCAACTGCGCCACCGCAGTTAATCGCGCTTCAATCGCCACAGGGTCGATCAGCGGCCGCATCATCCATGACCGTAGCAACCGCGCGCCCATTCCCGTCACCGTCACATCCAGCGCCGCGATCAGCGTCGTAGGCCCCACGCGCCCGCTCTCTTCGGTAAAAAGTGGATTTATTAATTCCAGGTTTCGCACCGAAACCGGATCCAGCACCAGCGCATTCTGTTGCTCGTAATAACGCACGCCATCCAAATGACGCAACGCCTCCACGCTGTGCGCATCGTCTCCGCGCGCGGCGTTTTCGCGTAGGTAATGAATGATCGCGCCAGCGGCCGCCAGCGATTGCGGGTGCCCGTCCAGTCCAAAACCGGTCAACTCCGCCACGCCAAATTGCTCCCGCAGAATTCGGTCCGCGTAGTCGTGCTGGAAAATCCATTCATCAAGCCGCGACTCAACGCCCCCGGTCCCATCCAGCAGGGAAGTCTTCGCGG
>Ga0209625_1000148_pt1 | contig 17064 bp, 14 predicted proteins | sample JacPin_JW_Ref_M2_FD_187960 | JGI IMG/M metagenome (GOLD analysis project Ga0209625, IMG submission 187960) | Forest soil microbial communities from Algoma, Ontario, Canada - Jack Pine, Ontario site 1_JW_Ref_M2 (SPAdes) (version 2) | ecosystem: Environmental > Terrestrial > Soil > Boreal...
CGTTAATAATGAGCTGCCCCGCACCCATCTGTAGCCTGGCGTGTGCCGACTTTGCTCCCTGCAGATCCACAGTTTGCGTGGTGCGCTTTGATCCCGAATAGAAGCCGTGGCTCCGGGAATAGTCGCGTCCGTGCCACAGCAGAACGACCAGTACGACGACAAACGCGATCGTGCCAAGGGTGGCGCCGATGGAAACTCCCGGAGGCGCGTTGGGATTGCGGCTTCTTCGCACGTTATCCCAAATCTTTCCGACGCCAATAAAGACGAGAATGAGCGGCCAGTAGGTCCAGAGAATAGGCACAGGATCGAAACCGGGATGCCAATTGCGGAAGAGAAAGAGAGCGCCGACCGCAATGAGGATGATCGGGAAGACGAGGGAAACTCTCCGGGGATTGCCGTCCTGGGCCATGGCACACCTCCGCTATCTTGTACTACGCACGCAAAAGGCAAATAGTTCAGCGAGCGACTGGCACCACTGTACAACAAGCAAGAATGATGCGGGCAAGAACTCCGAGTACCGGCTGGAAGCCGCCGCCGCGAAGAGCGGGGCTTGAAGCCCGGCCTCTACATTAAGACCGGAATTGTCGCGGAGGATTGCCTGGGCAGGCAGTGTGGTACAGTGCGGGCGAGCGGCGCTTGAGGAGCGGGGTTATGCGGGAATTCGATAGAATTTTCTGGATCGTGCTGGATAGCGTGGGGATTGGCGAGCTCCCTGATGCGGCGGTGTACGGCGACGTGGGCAGGAGCACGCTTGGGCATATCGCGGAATCGCGGCCGCTGGAAATCCCAAATCTAGTACGCCTCGGACTGGCGAATATCGCTGCGCTGAAACATCAGACTCCGGCTACTGCTCCGATTGGAGCGTATGGCAAGGGAGCGACGATCTCTCCCGGAAAAGATACGACGACCGGACATTGGGAAATGGCGGGCGTGTGGCTGGACCAGGCGTTTCCGGTTTACAAAAACGGATTCCCGCGAGAGTTGATCGAGGAGTTCGAGAAGCAGATTGGCCGGAAGACCATCGGAAACAAGCCGGCATCCGGTACGGAGATTATCAAGGAGCTGGGCGAAGAACACGTGCGGACGGGCAAACCAATTGTGTACACGTCGGGCGACAGCGTGTTTCAAATCGCCGCGCATGAGGACGTGATCCCGATCACCGAGCTTTATCGCATATGCGAAATCGCGCGGAAATTGCTGGACGGGCCGCATCGCGTGGGGCGGGTGATCGCGCGGCCGTTTACAGGAACGCCGGGGAACTTCGTGCGCACCACGCGGCGGCACGATTATGCAGTCGATCCGCCGAAGCCCATGCTGATGGATGTGCTTGCGGAGCGCAAAGTTCGCGTTTTCGGAGTTGGCAAGATTCATGACATCTACAACGGCCGCGGAGTTGAAGAATACGTGACGACGAAGGGCAACGCCGATGGCATGGAGAAATTGACGGCAGCAGTTGGTGAGCGCGAGAGCGGCCTCATTTTTTGCAACCTGGTAGATTTCGACATGCTATACGGCCACCGGAAAGACGTGGAGGGATTCGCCAGGTCGCTGGAAGAATTTGACCGCATGCTTGCGGAGTTCTTGCCGCTGCTCAGTCTCTCCGACATGCTGATGATCACCGCGGACCATGGGTGCGATCCCGATCCGCGCTGGGCGACGACGGACCATTCGCGGGAGTACGTGCCAATTCTGGCGTACTCGCCGGGAGGGGGAGCGGGCGTAAACCTGGGAGTACGGGACACTTTGGCGGATATGGGGCAGACCATCGCGGAGAATTTCGGCGGCACGATTCCTCACGGGAAGAGCTTCCTGGGCGAGATGAGGAAGCAACGAAGTAATGAAGTAGCGAGATAGCTGGCGCAGGAGCCGTGACTGGTGACTGGTGACTGGCGGAAAGGGAGCTTTCCCGAAAGGTCGGTCAATCCGGGCCGGCTGCCGATGCTCGATCGGGATAGCTATCCTTGCTTGGGATTTCTAGTTAACCATAACAGACCCATCCCCCTATGTTTTTTGTAAGTGTTGATTCTAAAGATAGTTAGAAGCGCCAATTTGACTATTTTAACACTCGTTGATTCTAATTGAGTTGGCTCAGGAAGTCCGATTTTGCAAGTGGGAGCGGCCCGAGGGCCCTGAGAAAAAGGGGCGGCTGCAGGTCCGATGGAGCAATCTCCGGAGACGGATACTCCAGAAAAGACTTCTTCGATTGTGAGGGATTCTCGCGGGCGAGGCGCACTTTTGAACGAGAGTAATATACAGGGATAGTAACCTTGTTGTCAATATAAATTAAGCTGCAGATTTGGGTCAGCCAGATGGAGGTCGCGGAGCCGATCCGACTTAGGATTCGTGCGTCAGAACCAGTCGCTGCGGTAGGCCACCCACCAACTGAGCACGCCGATGGGAATGGTGGCCAGCAGCGACCACAAGATGGGCAGGGTGAAGTCCGCAACCAGTCCGAGCACGACAAAGGTAGTCCAGAAGACCTTACGTTGCATTTCACCATTCTAGCGCGCACAAGCGCCCTGTGGTCGCCGGTCAAGGCGCTGGTTTCGAGAAAAAAACAAATGCCAGGACAAAATGATGCAGGAAGGTCAAACCCTTCACCCTCAAAAAACCGAAGGTGGGGCACCCCGATCCCCAACGAATTCATTTCTTGGGCGCACGATTCGCAAACTGAACGACAGGGGTACTGGAAGGTTCCACGTTTCCGGTGCTGCAGGAATCCGGACGGGAGAGCAGCCCTGGAGCGACATTCCAGTGCTCCCCGCTCTCCGTGATTATAGTGACGGTCTTCTTATTGTAACGGGTGATGGTTCCAACCAGCACGGACCGCCCGTCCGGGTGGAACTTCACTTTTTCGCCGATGCGGAAATCCAGCATCGCGGTGTGGGAGCGCATTTGGCCGAGAATCCTGAGGCGCGCCACGATTTTGTGATTGAGCTCGATGAGTTCTGCCTCGGAAAGCGAGTCGATATTAATGTTGCTCATATGGTCGGGTCCTGCAATCACTGGACGTATTGTATAGGAACCGGGCCGTGTGGCAAGTTGGAACCGTTCGCGAAACGCACTCAAAGAGCGGCGCTTTACAGCCTCGCCGGTTTTATTCTGTGATGGCAATGGCGATCAAAAAGACGAAGCTCGGAGGGGCTGTCCGAAAGACGGCTGAAATCATCGAAAAACGCCTTGGCGCGCTGCCGCCAGCAAAGGCCAAAGTTAGTGCTGAAGGACATTCACAAATTCGCGGTCAAGTCTTCCCGCCCTGCGGATAGCAGAAATGGTTCAAAACCTCGGCGAAGCCACGGTCCTCATTCCTTATCCCGTGTCCTGGAGACACCTGCGCTCTGGACGGCGACCAACCAAAATGCTCACGTGTTTGCGAAGGCGCTCTTACATCCACCGGCTAGCACAAAGGCGTTTGCGGACAGCTACGACGGCATGAACTTCACGCCACCGTATCTGGGGAGGATTTCAGCGCGCGCGCTGATCGTGCAGGGCGATCGCGACCCGCTTTGCCCGGCGGAGATTTCGGAGGAGATGGCGAGAGCGATCCCGCGATCGAGCCTGAGGATCGTGCCGAATGCGGGGCATGGGCCTGTCCTCGGGCAGCGATGGCCACAGTTTCTGAAAACGGCGGCGGAGTTTCTACGAGGTTGAGCGGCGGGCTGACGACGATTTCGCCTTCGCGCAGAGCGCGAGGATGCGGCGCCCGATGCGGTGACACGCAGCGGGCGAACTCCTGTAGACTGCTTAACGTTGTGGCTGCAAAATGAAAACGCCACCAGATCTCGCCATCATGGACAAGAGCCAAACGGTTGGACGAATTTTCGTTGCGGTTTCCCTGGTTGTTTTCGGGGTGCAACATTTCTTGTATGGCGGCTTCATTGCAGGACTGGTGCCCGCGTTCATGCCGGGGCGGCTGTTTTGGGCGTACTTTGTCGGTATAGCGTTCTTTGCAGCCGCTGCCGGTATTCTCTATGAAGAAATGGCACGGCCGGCGGCAACCATGTTGGGAGTGATGTTTTTTCTCTTCCTGGTGCTCCTGCACATTCCGAGGATTGTCACGAATTCGCGCGATGGAAATGAATGGACCAGCGGATTCGTGGCTCTGGCGATGTGTGGCGGCGCCTGGATTCTGGCCAGCGCTTCTCCGCTATACGAGCGCGAAATCGCTGATCCTTTCCTCAAGTTCGGGCGATACATTTTTGCCATGGCTTTTGTAGCGTTTGGGATTCAACATTTCTTCGACCCCCGACTCACAATCCGGGTAGGCCCGCCCTGGTTTCCAGGAAGGCCAATCTGGACGTATCTGACCGGCATCTTTTTCGTTGTCGCGGGCTCGGCGATCTTCCTGGGGAAGAAAGCGCGCATTGCGGCAAAGCTCCTGGGGGCGGCGACTCTTCTGTTCTTCCTGCTGCTTCACATCCCTCGCATCGCAGCGCAACTGCACGATCCAGGCCCGTGGACCAGCGGATTTGAAATCTTGGCCCTGTGTGGAGGGGCTTTGGTCCTGGCCAACAGTCTGCCAAGAGAAGAGTAGGCAGCAAGGGTTAAAATCGTCAGTTGCCGGCGGCGGAAGACTTTTCTGCGGGGGCGTAGTAGCCGTTGCGGGTGCGGGCCACGAGTTTGCCGCGGCCGTGCGGGGGAATGACTTCCACTTGGACGGTTCGGAAGGAACCATCGCGGCGGATGTTGGTGGGATAGTAGGCCAGAATGTACTGGTTGCGAATGTCATGTGCAACCTGCTCGCAGATGTTGTGCACGTCATCGACGTTTTCCGGGAAGAAGGCCAGGCCGCCGGAGGCCGCCGAGATTTGCTCGAGGGCTTTGCGGGCGCGCTTGGCTTCCTTCTTGTTTTCCTGGCCGAGAAGTCCGATGGTGTAGATCACCGTATCGGTCTTCTGGACTTCACGAATCATTCTCTCGAGGGAATTGCGGCTGGCGTTGTCTTCGCCGTCGGTGACGACGAGCAGGATCTTCTTGTCTTTGGAAGCTTTCTTAAGATGATCGAGAGAGCCGAGGATGGCGTCGCGCAGGGCGGTGCTGCCGCGTGAATCGATGCGTTCGAGAGCTTCCTTGAGCTCGGGGATGCTATTGGTGAAATCCTTGTCGAGATCGAGATAGAAGTCGTCGTTGAAATTGACGACGAAGGCTTCGTCGTTAGGGTTGCTGGCCTGCACGAGAGTGATGGCGGCTTCGTTGACGCGAGGACGCTTGTCGCGCATGCTGCCGCTATTGTCGATCACCAGCCCCATGCTGACGGGTACGTCCTCGCGCTTAAAGACGGAGAGTTTCTGTTCGACTTTGTCTTCGAAGACGCGGAAATTTTCCGACTTGAGGCCGTCGGCGAAGCGATGACGATCATCGAGAACGGTCGTATGCAGGACGACCAGGTTAACGTCAACCTTGATGCTCGAACCTTGTTTGCCGGCGTTGGAGTCCTGGCTGGGAGGAGGCGGTACGGAATTGGGGACGGGAATTTGGGCAACGGCGGCGGAAGAGAAGACAACCGCGCCAAAGATCAAGAGAGAGAAATAGCGCAAAGAAGAAAAGAGACGCCGGAAGCGCTCAGTGGCTGGGCGCGTAATACCCGGTCTTGGAATAGACGCTAAGCGGCGGAAGTCCCTTGGGTGCGCGCAACTTGATCTTGAGCTTGCGCCAGCGCGCGTCGTGAGCCTTGTTGCTTGGTCGATAGCCGAGGACATATTGGTTTCGCAGCTCCATACCGATTTTTGAAGCAATATCCGGCAGCTCATCCAGCTTCTCCACGGCGAACACGCGGCCACCGGTCATTTCGGTTACTTCACTGAGCAGCGACGGACCGCTCAGTTCCTCCGGGGACCGGTTGCGATAACCAAGCGGGTCAAAGATGCCGATGGCGTAAAGTTGGGTGTCGGCTTCCTTCACCAAGCGCTTGATATCGCTTTCATTGTACCTGCTATGATTATCACCTCCATCGGATAGGATGAGCAAGGCACGTTTGGCGTTGTGTGCACCCCTCATCTGGCTGAGACCGAGATAGATGGCGTCGAGGAGTGCGGTGCGGCCTTTGGGCGCGGTGAGCATCATGCGGCTCTGCAGGTCTTCCACACTGTTGGTGAAAGAACTGGTCAATTCCGCGCGCTCGTTGAAGCTGACGAGAAAGAATTCATCCTGGGGATTGGCGGTCTTGAAGAATTGGACGGCGGCTTCGCGGGCCTTGGCCACTTTGTTGGCCATGCTTCCGCTGAAATCAAAGATTACACCGATGGAGATAGGAACATCTTCGGCGGAGAAGGTAACCACCTCCTGCTCGATGCTATCTTCATAGACGCGGAAATTGTCAGGTTCGAGGCCGGTGACTAAGCGATTGTAGGGGTCGGTGACGGTGACGTTGATGAGAGCGAGATCGACATCGAAATGAATCAATCCTCCGGGCTTAAACGGCGTGCCCGGCGTATCCTTGCGGATGTCATCTTTCTTGATTTCCTTGGCTTCCTCGCGCTTGCCTTCGTCCTTGGACTTGTTTTCGTTGGAGTCGGATTGAGCGGCGGCAGGGAGTACGGCGCAGAACATGGACAGGCAAACGACCAGCAGGAAGCGGAATAAGAAAGACAGGACGCGAACACCCGGTAAATCGCGTTTCACGGCACCCTCTCCATCCCGGCCTGCAGGGATGGCCGTGCGGTTCAGACTAACTGAAATTCTACCACTCGGATTCTCGAACACAAGAGCAAATGCTCGCTGTTCAGTATTGCACAGCTCGATAGGCCGGCCGGGTTGAGCGGCGTGTGGTAGCATCCTCACATTCCCTCATCGCCTGAGATGATTAGACTGCAAAAAAGACGCAAAAACTCCGCAAAATAGAGAAACAAATCCAATGGAGAAACACATTCCATGACAGCGGGCAAGGTGGTAGTGGTGATTCCGGCGCGGTACGGTTCGACCCGGTTGCCGGGGAAGCCGCTGGTATTGCTGGCGGGAAAACCGATGATTCAGCGGGTCTATGAGCGCGCCAAACTGGCACAGCGAGCGGACCGCGTGATTGTGGCGACAGATGATGAACGCATTGTAAAGGCGGTGGAGGGATTTGGCGGCGAGGCGAGAATGACGCGGAGCGAACACCGCACCGGCACGGAACGGGTCGCGGAAGTCGCGGCGCGCGAAGAGGGCGACGTATTCGTGAATGTGCAGGGGGATGAGCCGCTCCTGGATCCACAAGCGATAGATGTGGCGGTCAATTCCCTGCTGGAGGAGCCGCGGGCTTCGATAAGCACGGTGGCGACGCCGATCAAGACGCCGGGCGACATCATGGACCCGAATGTGGTGAAGGCGGTGTTGGACTTTGACGGGAACGCGATCTATTTCTCTCGCGCACCGATTCCCTGGGTGCGGGATAGGGCCGGCAAGATTCAAGTGCGGCATCTGAAACATCTCGGGCTGTACGTATTTCAACGTGAAGCCTTGCTGGAGTATCCGACGCTGCCGGAGGGCGAGCTCGAAAGAATCGAACAGCTCGAGCAACTGCGCTGGATGGAAAACGGATGGAAGATCCGCGTGGCGGAAGTGGAACATGACGCGGTGAGCGTGGACGTGCAGGAAGACGTTGCGCGAGTGGAAAAGCTGCTGCAGAAATAGAAAGCCCGGCGGGGATTCCGCCGGGCAACGCTCTGCGACTGAAAACGATTGGGGCCCAGCCTATTGTTGCGCCTTCATGATTCCGGCCACGATGCGATTCGAGTCCTGGTTATTAGCGAAAAATGCGACTTGGGGATTAACAAAGTAAACGACGAAATTGATCGTCGTTGAATTGCTCTTGACGAGCTTGACGCTCATGGTGTCGCGACTCGAGCTGCCAGTGCTTGAGGTTCCGTCGCCGGCGATGGAAATGGAACCGCTAGCTACCAGGTCGAAGACGGGCACGGCACTCTGGAATTGGAAAATGTCCGCCGCCCCGCTCAGGCTCAGACTGGAGACGGTTGCTTGACCCACGATGTCTTCTTCATCCTGAACCGCAAATGAGCCACCGTTCTGGAGGCTCAGCCCGCTCCAATTGAACGCGTAAGTTCCTGCGATGTTGGTGCTCGAGAACGGGCTACCGGTCTGTGCGGTGATGCTGCCATCGGCAACGTTCACAACACCACTGTTATTCGAGGTCTGTTCCTGAAGGACTCCTTGAGTTGCGGAGCTCAGATAGAAAACATATTTGGAAGGCGCATTGGTGAAGTTCGGATCCGTGAACGTAAACGTGCCGCGGCCGGGAGTCGCCGGGTCGAGACTGATGCTGGCTGTGGTCGCGCTATTTGTTGGGATGAATCTGCCGGCGTCGTTGGTGTCCTGAAGGACGTTTGTAACGGTTGCACCGTTGGAGGTGAAGCGGCCGACTCGGGTTACGCCGCCGCTGCCGGAACTGCCAGCAACGATGAAAGCAAAGCTGGAGCTGATGCTGCTCACCTGTGCTGGCACAGTGTTGCTTTGGGCCACCGCGTCGCCGGACAGCATTCCACGGTTGGTGCTAATGAATCGAACGCGAGTTGGGTCGACGATATAGAAAACAAAGTCTTGTCCGGCGATTTGTGCAACGCCACGGCCAGTGGTTGAAATGGGAAATGAAGGGTTCAGGTTGTCCTGGGCAAAATTGCCGACAACCGCTCCACTCGAAAGTAGAAAATCGTCGTTGTCATCGAAGAAGCCCGTGCTGATGGTCCCGGCACTGTTTACGTCAAATTGCCCGACAAAGGATTCTGGACAGGGACAAAGGTTTGTCTGGTTTCCGTCGAGCCCCGCAAAGTCAAATATGTAGGGCCCTGCGACAGAGCCCACGGTGAATGGTCCGCCAGTTTGCAAAACAAAATTGCCGCTGCCGGTGGAGGCTTGATTGCTATTGGAGGTCTCGTCGATCAGCAGGCCGTCGCTCGTAGAGGTCAGAACGATGCCAAAGTCGATGGAGGATGTGGTGCCGTTCGCGGTGATGTTCAAAGTGAGCGCACCACGACCGTCGGCATTCACGGTGTAACTTCCGCCGGAGATTTGAAGAGCGAGGGTGATAGTTCCATCGGCATTCACGTCCTCGACGCCCGCGGTAATGTTGCCCTGCCCATCGGCGTTGAATACTCCTGTTCGGGCGAGCGGGGTAGCATTGTTGGCTCCTACCGAGAAAACTTCACCGTTGGTCACGAAGACGTATTGGCCTTTCAAGCTGGCGGTGCTGTATTTCCCGACGGGAGGCGGCGGGTTGACAATACCATTGCCGCCGCCGCAGGCGGCGGTCCAGAGAGCTGTGCCTGCGGTAAAAATTAGGAGGAGGCGCTTCATCGCACACCTCGCAGGGCTTCCTTTTGTGCTGGCGTCATCGCAGAGGCGGGAAAGAGGACGAAGCCTTTTGTGTTGCGAACGGCAACGGCTTGGGCGCCCTTCTGCACAACGCGCGCGGCGAAGTAAGCGCTATCACCGAGGGTCAATAGCTCACCGACGATGCGCACGCTATCGCCAGGACTTAATTCGAGATGACCAGCCTGGAGAACTTTGGCGTTGCCGAGATGCACATCCACCTGGCCGGAAGCCGTCTGCACTAACAGATGAGCGCCGATCGGAGGCGTGCTGGAGGCTGACTCGAATTTTACGACGGTGCCAAGGAGAGAACCTTCGCGGCTCACGTCATAAGAGCGAAGCTGCTGCGCATCAGGCTGTTTTGCTTGCTGGGCGTTGGCGAAAATGCAGGACGCCAGTGCGATCCCAAGCACAAATGCGCCTGTCCTACTTTGTATGCTAGCTTTCATAGCCCTTTCCCACGTGCAAGAGTCCCACTCGAAACCTTTCCGCGTTGCAGGCACTAAACGGAATGACTATTCCGGAGCGCAAGGCAAAAGGTTCAGTCCGTTAGATGGCGAATCCCCTGGTAGCGGTTTCCGAATGCAGAGCAAAATTTCCTGAGCGACAACACTTACCGCTGTCCGACAGCTGAACTCATAGAGTATTCCCCAATACTTAGAAACCCGTTCCCAAGGAAAAAGTTTCGCGGAGAAAAAATAACGATTTTAGGCTGCGAAGAGTTCGATTTGACAGAATTGCGGGTTCCTACGATAATTATGTGTACGTCGCTCCTGTGGAGGGCAAACAAGCCCGGCAAAGCAACGCGGGCTATAAGGATGGCGCCAAAATATATCTTTGTAACCGGCGGTGTTGTTTCCTCGCTTGGAAAGGGCGTAGCTGCCTCCTCTATCGGTTGTCTCCTCGAAAGTCGCGGTTTCAAAGTCACCCTGCAAAAATGCGATCCGTACCTGAACGTCGATCCGGGCACGATGAGCCCCTTTCAGCACGGCGAAGTGTTTGTGACCGAAGATGGCGCGGAGACGGACCTCGATCTGGGGCACTACGAGCGCTTCACGCACGCCAAGCTTTCCCGCGACAATAACTGGACGACCGGACGCATCTACGAAACCATCCTGACGAAGGAGCGGCGCGGAGACTATCTCGGAAAAACGGTGCAGGTGATTCCGCACGTTACCGACGAGATCAAGGCGACGATCAGGAAAGTCTCTGACGGTGTCGATGTCGTGATCGTGGAAATTGGAGGGACCGTCGGCGACATCGAGTCGCTTCCCTTCCTGGAAGCGATTCGACAAATGCGCCTCGAGCTAGGCGCGGAGAACACGCTTTTCGTGCACGTTACGCTGGTGCCGTTCATCGCCGCGGCGGGCGAACTAAAAACGAAGCCCACTCAGCACAGTGTGAAAGAGATGCTGAGCATCGGGATTCAGCCGGACATTCTTCTTTGCCGCAGCGACCATCACATTCCGGCGGAACTGAAGAAGAAAATTGCGCTGTTCTGCAACGTTGTGGAATCCTGCGTGATTTCAATGGAAGACGTGGACACGATTTACGCGGTGCCCGCGGAGCTTAGCAAAGAGGGCCTGGACGAGCAGATTTTGCGGCTTATGAAGCTGGAGGCGCGGCCTTCGGACATGAAGCCATGGCTTGACCTGGTGCAACGTATGCATCATCCGGCGGGCGAGGCAATGATTGCGGTGGTCGGGAAGTACGTACAACTCGAAGATGCCTACAAAAGTTTGCGCGAAGCGCTGCTGCACGGCGGGCTGGCACACAATCACAAGACCGTCCTCGAATGGATCGAAGCGGAAGAGATTGATTCTCCGGCGACCGCGGCGTCCCGCTTGCGCAGCTATGACGGCATCCTGGTTCCCGGCGGCTTCGGGAAGCGCGGCATTCAGGGAATGATTCATACCATTCAATACGCACGCGAACACAAAGTGCCGTTTTTTGGCATTTGCCTGGGAATGCAGTGCGCAACCATCGAATACGCGCGCGACGTAGCCGGCATGAAGCAGGCGGACAGCACCGAGTTTGATCCGCAATCGCCGCACCGCGTTATTTACAAGCTGCGCGAATTGCTGGGCGTGGATGAAATGGGCGGCACGATGCGGCTGGGCGCCTGGACTTGCAAGCTGGAGCCGGGCTCCTTTGCGCATAAAGCTTACGGCAAACTGGAGATCAGCGAGCGGCACCGCCATCGCTACGAATTCAATCGCGACTACGAAAAGACGCTGGTTGCCGCAGGCCTGCGCATCACGGGCCGCACTCCGGACGAAAACTACGTGGAAATTGTCGAGGCTCCGGACCACCCATGGTTCCTCGGCTGCCAGTTCCACCCGGAATTCAAATCGAAGCCGCTGGAGCCGCACCCGCTGTTTGCGGCGTTCATCGGCGCGGCGCTGGAGCTCAAGAAAAAAAAAGCGCGCACCGCGCCCGAACCTAAGCGCGCACAGGCCGTGGGGCTCACGCCGCACGTCACTGCCTAAATCGTTGCAAACGTCGCTCTGGCTGCGTAGCCTAAGTAGCTTGCAGACCTTTCCCCATCTGGTATGAACACGACTCGCGAAATTGCGCTTGGAACGTTGCGCCTCGGCGGCGGGAATCCGCTGTTTCTGATTGCGGGGCCGTGCGTGATTGAAAATGAAAAGCACGCGCGGATGATGGCGGAGAAGGTTGCGAAGATCGCGGCCGATGCGGGATTGCCATACATTTTCAAGGCTTCGTACGATAAGGCCAATCGTTCCTCCGTCAAGGCCTTCCGGGGCCCGGGTCTGAAGGAAGGCTTACGGATTCTCGGCAAGATCAAGTCTGAACTGAAACTGCCGATACTTACCGACATCCACGATCCATCGCAAGCGGAAGCTGCGGCGGAAGTTTGCGATGTGCTGCAAATCCCGGCGTTCCTGGCGCGCCAAACGGATCTGCTGATCGCTGCGGGCAAAACGGGCCGGATCATCAATATAAAAAAGGGGCAGTTTCTGTCGCCGTGGGACATGGGGAACGTCGCGGAGAAGGTGGCGAGCACGGGAAATACGAAGATTATCCTGACGGAACGCGGCGCTTCGTTTGGATATCAGAATCTAGTGGTGGATATGCGTTCGTTCTCCATCATGCAGCGGACGGGCTACCCGGTAGTTTATGACGTGACGCATTCCGTGCAGCTTCCCGGCGGGCAAGGCCACGCGAGCGGAGGGCAGCCGCAGTTTATCGAGCCTTTGGCGCGCGCCGGCGTGGCCGCAGGAGTAGATGGGATTTTTCTGGAGACGCACGACAACCCCGCGGCAGCCCTTTCGGACGGACCCAATGCCCTGCCGCTGTCGGAACTCCTTGCCCTGCTTATGAAATTAAAAGGTCTGAACTCAGTGATCCGCCGCTGGAGCGAGAAATGAGCCTGGAGACAGCGCGGCGCGTGCTGAGGATTGAGGCACAGGCAATCCAAGACGTCCTGGCACGGCTCGACGCCAGCTTCGAAAAAGCCGAGGAACTGCTGTTTGCGTGCAAGGGGCGAGTCGTCGTCAGCGGAATGGGCAAGTCCGGATTGATCGCGCGAAAAATTTCGGCGACGCTGTCCAGCACGGGCACGCCGTCATTCTTTTTGCACCCTGCGGAAGCGCTGCACGGCGATTTGGGCATGCTCGCGCGGGGCGACGCGATGCTCGCTGTGTCCTATGGCGGCGAAACCGAAGAGATCATTCTCCTGCTGGAAGCGCTCAAGCGGCTGGAGATGCCGATGGTGACGCTGACGGGCAAAGTGCACTCGACGCTCGCCGAAGCCAGCGACGTGGTGCTGGATGTCAGCGTAAAGGAAGAGGCCTGTTCTTTGAACCTCGCGCCCACGGCGAGCACAACCGTGGCGATGGCCGTGGGCGATGCCCTCGCCGTCTCGTTGCTGGAAAGGCGAAATTTTCGTCATGATGATTTTGCGGCGTTGCATCCCGCGGGATGTTTGGGCAAGAAACTGCTTCGCGTCGAACACCTGATGCACGCGGGAGAGGCGCTGCCGCGTGTTTCCACCGGAACGTCGATGCCGGACGTCATTCACGAGATGAGCAAGAAGGGCCTGGGAATGACGACGGTCCTGGAGCCGGACGGTAGACTGGCGGGAATCCTGACCGATGGCGACCTGCGGCGGTTGATGGAAAAACATCGCGGGGCCACGCTGGAGATGACGGCGGGCCAGTGCATGACCAAGGGCCCGCAGACCATCGGGCCGCACCTGCTCGCGAGCGAAGCGTTGAACCTGATGGAGAAGCGCAAGATTACGTCCATCGTGGTTACGGATGAGGCCAAGGGCGTGCTGGGCGTGGTGCATCTGCACGATTTGTGGACGCTGGAGCTGATGTAGTGGTTTGAGACAGAAGAAATTCAAACGCAAAGAAGAAAAGGGGAGATAGCATTGGCCAAGCGAGGAAAGAAGATTCCGGAGAAACTGGCGAGAAGAGCAAAGCAGATTCAAGTCCTGCTGATGGACGTGGACGGGACACTGACGGATGGCAGCGTCACGTTACTGTCCCAATCGGACGGTTCAGCGCTTGAGATCAAGACTTTTGACGCGCACGACGGCCAAGGCCTCACACTGGCCGCCACCGCCGGGATCCGCACCGGAGTCATCACTGGCCGCGCCAGCGCCGCCCTCCGCAGGCGCTGTAAAGAGCTCGACATCGAATTTGTCTACGAGAAGCAGGGTCACAAGATCGCGGCTTACGAAGATGTGCTGCGCAAAACCGGCGCCAAGGAATCGGAAGTCGCTTTTCTTGGCGATGACCTGCCTGACCTGATGGTGATGAAGCGCGTCGGACTGGCGGTCGCCGTCCACAACGCAACCCCGGAGGTGCGCCGCGCCGCCCACTACACCACCAAAGCCGATGGCGGCAAGGGGGCAGCCCGCGAACTCGTCGAGGTCATCCTCAAGTCCAAAGGCATCTGGGAAGAAATGATCGACAAAGCCCGGGCCTGAACCGCGCCCCATGTTAGCGTGCATTTGACATTGAACTTGGTCCTTCGTCTATGCGTACTAATTCCTATGGGCCTGGTCCGCCTAGCATTTAGCAGATCACAGTCTCCGCAACGGAGGGATCACGAATCATGGACACCTTTCTCCTCGACCTGAAATACGGCATGCGTTCTTTATGGCGCGACAAAGGTTTTGCCCTAACCGCACTTCTCACCTTTTCCGTCTGCATCGCCGCCAATACCGCTCTCTTCGCCATCGTAAACTCCGTCATTTTGCGCCCTTTGCCGGTATCGGACGCGAATTCCATCTTGATCACCTCCAACGAATACCCGAAAGCCGGTGTCACCGGGACCAACAACAGCAGTTCCGGTGATTACTTCGACCGCCTTCGAGAAATGACGGTTTTTGACAGCCAGGCCGTCTTCCGCCAGCGCGATCAAACTGTGGAGCTGAACGGTTCGCCGCAGCAGATTCGCGGGATGCTGGTTACCCCATCATGGTTCGAGTTGCTGCGTGTTTCTCCCGCCCTCGGTCGCGCTTTCACACGAGAAGAAGGCGAAATCGGCGAAGATCAAGAGGTCATCCTCAGCCATGGGCTTTGGCGGCAGTTGTACGCCGGAGACAAATCCGCCCTTGGCCGGGAACTGCGCATCAGCGGCCGGCCCTTCAAAATCGTCGGCGTGATGCCTGCCGGTTTTAATTTTATTGACCCGGACGTTCGCCTGTGGATGCCGCTCGCCTTCACTGCGGAACAGAAGACCGTCCATCACAGCAATAATTGGTACCACATCGGACGCTTGAAGCCGGGCGCGACCCTGCAGCAGGCTCAGGCACAAGTGAACGCTTTGAACAGCGAAAATCTCGAGCGTTTCCCGGAGATCAAAGAAATCGTGATCAACGCCGGATTTCACACCGAGGTCAAACTCCTGCAGGACATGTTGACGGCCGGCGTCAAAAGGACTCTATATCTCTTGTGGGGTGGCGCATTCCTGGTCCTTCTCATTGGCGGACTGAACATCGCCAACCTCGCGCTGGCGCGGCTCGCTCTGCGCCGCAAGGAACTGGCCACGCGCATCGCCCTGGGCGCAGGCCGCGCGCAACTCATGCGCCAGTTGATTGTCGAAAACTTAGGATTAGCTTTGGTCGGAGGCATGGGTGGCATCGCCCTCGGTGCGGTCTTGTTGCGAACTCTGAATGTCATCGGTCTGGAACATTTTCCGCGCGCCGGCGAAGTTCATATGGACGGCACTGTCGTTCTCGTCTCTCTAGTGTTTTCCCTGGCCGCTGGACTTTTTGTCGGGAGCTTTCCCATCGCCGGCATTTCCGGTATAGGCATCAGCGACGCGCTGCATGAGGACAGCCGCACCGGTACCACCGGAAAAAAATCGCGCAGCGTCCGTCAGCTTCTCGTCGCCGCCCAAATTGGATTTGCGTTCGCCCTACTCGTGGGCGCGGGCCTGCTTCTCGCCAGCTTTCGCCTGCTCTCGCAGGTCGACCCAGGATTTAATTCCAACGGCGTGGTTACCGCCTCCGTCGCTCTGCCGCGCTCCAGATACCCCAAGCCTGAAGTTTTGCGCGACTTTATGAACCGCGCGCTCCCCGCCGTCCGCGCCATCCCCGGAGTTTCCATCGCAGGTGCAACGGACGCCATCCCCCTTGGCAGCAATCACGATGACAGCGTGATTCTCGCAGAGGGCTACCAGATGAAGCCCGGGGAGTCCCTGATCTCTCCATTGAACATTTCTGTGACGCCCGGATATTTCGAAGCCCTAGGCATCCACATGTTCCGCGGCCGCAGCTTCGATGAGCGCGACAATGAGAATGCTCCCCGCGTGGTCATTGTGGATGAACGCCTGGCGCAGCATTTCTGGCCGGATCGCGATCCCGTCGGCCGCCGCATGTACATGCCATCGGACTCCAAGGATCTTCTGAAAATTGACGAGCATACTGTTTGGCTGACCGTTGTCGGTGTCGCACGCGCTTTACGCTACGAGAATCTCGACGGTTCCGGTTCACCCGTCGGCGCTTACTATTTCCCCAATTCCCAGGCGCCAGCCAACGGTTTTACGTTTGCCCTCAAGACGGCTGCCGATCCCGGCTCCGTCGTCCGAGCCCTTCGCGCAGAAATCTCCCGCGTGGATCCCGACTTGGCGGTTTTCGATGTCCATTCCATGTCCGAGCGCATCGACCTTTCCTTGTCTTCGCGCCGGACCTCTATGCTTTTGGCCAACGCCTTCGGCGGAGTCGCCTTGTTCCTGGCATCGCTCGGTATTTATGGCGTGCTGGCGTATCTGGTCGCCCGGCGTACTCGCGAAATTGGCATTCGCGTCGCCCTTGGCAGCACCCAGACCGGCATTCTCAGGCTTGTCTTGCGGGAGGGATTCCAACTTGTCGCCATCGGGCTTGTTTTGGGAATTATCGGTGCCGCCTCCTTGCAAAAAGCTGTAGCCAGCGAAATCTATGGTGTCCGACCGCTCGACCCGCTTGTATTGGTAAGCGTCATGGCCCTACTGGCGATTGTTGCACTCGTTGCCTGCGCCGTCCCTGCTCGGCGCGCAATGCGCGTCGACCCCATGGTTGCGTTGAGATATGAATAATCCGTCGCACAACCTGAAGATTTCTCTCCTGCCTGCTTCTCCCGTATTCTGGCACTGAGGGCCATGTCAGGCCATAATGTCACCAGCCATTCCGCCACCAAGGATCAAAGCGATGCTTCATGCATGGCACGACGTTTCTCCCGGCGACGGCCTCCCGCGGGATTTTCAAGCGGTGATTGAGATTCCCCTGGGCTCCAACGTGAAGTA
>Ga0209625_1000149_pt1 | contig 16890 bp, 13 predicted proteins | sample JacPin_JW_Ref_M2_FD_187960 | JGI IMG/M metagenome (GOLD analysis project Ga0209625, IMG submission 187960) | Forest soil microbial communities from Algoma, Ontario, Canada - Jack Pine, Ontario site 1_JW_Ref_M2 (SPAdes) (version 2) | ecosystem: Environmental > Terrestrial > Soil > Boreal...
GGGCGGTGGGGATCGAACCCACGACCTTCGGCTTAAAAGGCCGCTGCTCTACCACTGAGCTACGCCCCTAGGGAGTCCTGACATTTTACATGAATAGCGTGCGGTGCACATGTAAAGCGTGTCCGTGCGCAGACTTAATTCGCGCGTTAAATTGACGACGAGCAGCGGAGGTGCGGCGTCTCGACTGTAGTCGCGAGCGGAACCAGCACCGTGATGGCTAGTAGCTCAACGGTTTGGCACCCGACGATGTATGCTTGCGGCGGGGAACGCACCCTTGCAAATCACAGACGGTAGAGGCACTGGGTGATCTACAATTTGCTCAAAGGGTGCGCGCTTCAACGCCGATTCCTTCTTCGGTGGCGGGTGGCTCACACTGAAGCCTCAACCTCAAGCAGACGCGTTGGCTTGATCTTATTTCGCCGGGACTTGAAATTCGGTTTGGATGAAATGTTTGACGCCCTGAGCGCCTGTCAAACGCAGGCACATGAGCGTGCCCTCGTGCTCCAGGTCGATGTGAAAATCAAAAAAAGGGCAGCACTTGCTTTCGGCAGCGGCCCAATCGGCTAACTCTGCAATAGACACGACCGACGGGTTGAACTGAAATTCATAGCCCTTTTCCCCTTCCACGATTTCCGTGCGGCTGCGGATGAGTTTTTCGGTGAGCTGCTTATGGTGTGCTCGTTCGGTGGTTGACAGTGCATTTACGTTGCAGAAGAATCTGCTTCCGGTGGTCATCGATCGATGGTCCTCCTTTGCTATGCGGCGGGATTTGTAGCCCACCATGGGATGTGCACCGCCCGCAGCCGTTGTCAGTCCTAGTGCGATTGTGGCCGCAAACTTTGCCCGGCACGACGTGAGTTGATTCGATTTATGGATCATGCGGTAGCCCTCCTTGATTTGCTACATCTTAGGGGCCGATGGTAAAACTTAAAGCCAGCTTTAAGTCAAGTGTCGTTTATCGCTGGATTTGGGAGTGACGGTGAAAATTGGAGAGCTTGCCAGCCGAACGGGTGTAAATGCGTCGGCGATTCGATACTACGAAAAACTTAGTCTGGTTCCGGCTCCTTATCGCGCGAGCGGGCAGCGCTGTTATACAGACGAAGCTATTTACCGCGTGTTGCTTATACGGTTCGCCAGAGAAATGGATTTTTCTCTCGAGGAAATAAAAATTTTCTTGAGCGGCCTGACTGACAAGGCGCCGGTTGGCAAACGCTGGAAAAGGCTCGCTCAATCAAAAATTAAAGAGGTTGATGAGACCGTGGCGCGCGCACGGCGGCTCAAGTCGCTTCTGGAACATCTGCTGCACTGCCGCTGTGCTTCACTGCGGGAGTGTGTCGACCGGCTGAGTCTCAGTCCCAAGTGCGGCTGGTGCGCAGCACCGCCAAATAGCGGCAGAAATCGGCGCCGCGAAGCATTGCGGCCGCGAAGAACGGTTATGCAGCGTTAGGAACTTCGCTCATCAGCGCCAGGAGGTTGCCTTCCGTATCATGGAAATGGTTCATCCACAGTTCGCGTGTGGGCATGCGAGCGATGAGATGCGGTTCATCCTCAAATTTTACCCCCGCGGATTCAAGTCGCTGGAACGCGGCGTGAATGTCCCCAACCTGAAAATACAAGATAGAGGCGGGATGATCGAACTCGGGTTTTTCCGGCGGGCTGAGCATCAGGCGCACTCCACCGCAATTAAAAAAGCTTAAATGGCCGGCGCGGAAGAGGTGCGGCAAAGCCAGCACATCGCGATAGAATGCGGTGGCTCGCTCGACGTCATGCACGTTGATGGCGATTTGACCGACGCGGGTGAGCGCCGAGTTTTCTGGAATGTTCACCGGGGGAACCCCCTTCGAGTAGAATTAGTTAGCATAGCTAACTATATTTCATGGCCAAACGCAAGAGTAAAATATCCTCAGACGCAGAAGCCTACCGCATCGCGGACTTGCTGCATTCGGCTGCCATTCATTTGCTGCGAAAAGTGCGGGCGAAGGATCGCAGCGCGGGAATCGGGCCGGCGCAACTCTCCGCGCTTTCAGTGCTGGTATTTGGGGGGCCGCGTTCGTTGAAGGAGTTGGCGGAAGCCGAGCAAGTGCGGCCGCCAACGATGAGCCGGATCGTGGCGGGCTTGGCGCGAACGCGTCTGACGCGCCGCAAAACGACCGATGACAAACGGCGCATGCTGCTGGAGGCTACGGCGCGCGGCAAGAAGATTTTGCGGGAAGGCAGACGAAGGCGGGTGGAGATGCTTGTGAACGCTTTGGAGAAATTTTCCGCGGACGAAATAAGAGAAGCCGCAGCGGCGGCGGATTTTATGCGAAAGCTGGTGGGAAGGCTCGCGTCGCAAAAGTAATGACCAAGGATACTAGATTAGAGAAAACAAAAAATGAATCCGCGAAGACCGCTGGCGGTTCGAAGCGCGACATTACGGTTCCTGGGCCTTCGTTAAAGGAGAGATTTGCCATCGGCAAAGCGCTGCGCAGAAGAGCTACGCGAAGCGCGCAAGGGAAGTGGGTGCCGCCGGCCAATCGGTTCGATCCGATTGAATTGTTGAAGAAATCAGATCACGGAAGATTGCCCGAGCTTTTGCCGATTCGATACGCGCGCATGCGGCAGTCGGCATTCGGGTTCTTCCGAGGCGCCGCGGCGGTGATGGCGGCAGATCTGGCTACCACGCCGCGAACGGGTTTGCACGTTCAGGCTTGCGGCGATTGCCACGTCAGCAATTTTGGCGGGTTCGGTTCGCCGGAGCGGCAGCTGGTTTTTGACATCAACGATTTTGACGAAACTTTGCATGCGCCGTGGGAATGGGATGTGAAGCGGCTGGCCACCAGCATCGTGCTTGCCGGACGCCAAAAAGGCGACGGAGCACATGCTTGTGAAAAAGCCGTGAAAGCGGCGGTGGCGAGTTACCGGAAACGCATGAACCACTACGCGAAAATGCGCGCGCTGGAAGTATGGTACTCGGCGCTGAACGCCGAAATATTGATCGCCAGAGCGAAGACGAAGAAAGCCAGGAAATACTGGGAGCGGATAGAAAAAAAAGCAAAGTTGCAGACTGCGGAGCATGTTTTTCCACGCATGACGAAAATCGTGAACGGCTGGCCGCGCATCATTGACAATCCGCCGCTGATTTATCATCCGCGCCAGAGGATCAAGCAAGGCAAAAGAGTACGGGAAATGTTTCGGCGCTACCGCTTGACGCTGCCGGAAGAGCGACGCGTGATTATTGACCGCTACCATATTGTGGACATCGCGCGGAAAGTTGTGGGTGTGGGAAGCGTGGGAACGAGATGCGCGGTAGTTTTGCTTATGGCGGGCAAAAGTGATCCGTTGTTTTTGCAATTTAAGGAGGCGCTTCCGTCAGTGTTGGAACCCTACGCGGGGAAGAGCCGCTATGCATATCATGGCGAACGGGTGGTCACCGGGCAGCGCATGCTGCAGGCGGCCAGCGACATTTTTCTAGGTTGGACGCGCGATGATCAAGGGCACGATTATTATTTTCGGCAGCTCCGGGATATGAAGATGACGATTAATGTGGAAGATATGCCCAAGGAAGATTGGATCGAGTACCTTGAGCTTTGCGGGTGGACGCTGGCGCGAGCACATGCGCGGACGGGAGATGCGGCGCAGATCGCCGGGTATTTGGGAGACAGTGACGCCTTTGACAAAGCCATCGCGAAATTTGCTTTTGGGTATGCGGACCAGACGCAACGGGATCATGAGGTGTTTGTGAAGGCGATTCGAGGCGGAAGGATTAAGGCCAACGCTAAGGTTGCGCGTTGATAGGCTTCTGATGAAGCGTGGGAAATACGCGAATGACAATTGACGCGTTGGCGTTATGAGAGTCTGCGTCGAACAAGTAAAATCTTAACTTTAAATTCAGGACCGGCGGGCTCACAAGGGTCTGCGTCGAGCAACGAAAAATTTAAGTTCAAAGCAGGACCCACAACACTCGCGTAGCGTGAATCGAACAATGAAAAACGTAACTTCAGAAGCAGGACCCGCCCTAGGAATCGAGGGCGGGGCACCCTCGGTGTTTCTGCGTCTGTTAGCCTGGAACACCGACGAATGACTTCGGTATGCAGTAAACTAAGATGTGTGGGATTGGCGGCCATCGATGGCGCGCCGCGCGATTGATTGTCAGGAGAAGCTTGTGGATGGCGCTGTGAGTCAGGATTTGCAAGTGAAGCCGGAGTTGGTGGATTTCCAGACGGACCCGTCGCGCTATAAACACTGGCGCATGTCGTTTGATGGGCCGGTGGCTACGCTGACGATGGATGTAAGTGAGGACGGCGGCATACGGCCGGGCTACAAGCTGAAACTAAATTCCTATGATCTGGGCGTAGATATTGAGTTGCACGACGCGCTGCAGCGGATTCGGTTTGAGCATCCGGAGATTCGCGCGGTGATGATTACCAGTGCGAAGCCGCGCGTTTTTTGTTCCGGCGCGAACATTTACATGTTGGGGCAATCGTCGCACGCGTGGAAAGTAAATTTCTGCAAGTTCACCAATGAGACGCGAAATGGAATTGAAGATTCGAGCCGACATTCGGGTTTGAAATTTTTAGCGGCGCTGAATGGCACGACCGCCGGAGGCGGGTATGAATTGGCGCTGGCCTGCGATGAAATTGTGCTGGTCGATGATCGTTCCTCAGCGGTCAGTTTGCCGGAAGTGCCTCTGCTGGGTGTGTTGCCGGGCACCGGCGGATTGACACGGGTGACCGACAAACGGAGGGTGCGTCGAGACCTGGCAGACATTTTCTGCACAACGTCCGATGGAATTCGCGGCCAGCGGGCCAAGGACTGGGGACTGGTGGATGAGGTAGTTAAGACCCAACAGTTTGGCGAGCATGTGAAAAAGCGCGCGGCGGAATTGGCGCAGGGAAATGACCGGCCAGCGGACTCGAAAGGTGTCCCTCTTACGCCTTTCAAACGAACCATCGATGAGGATGGATTGCACTACGAGACCCTCGACGCCATCGTCAATCGCAGCAGCCGCACGGTGACGATTACCGTGAAGGCGCCCGAGATGGTTTCGTCGCAAACGGTGGAAGCGGTAACTGAACTCGGGGCTGAGTGGTGGCCGCTGAAGATGGCGCGCGAGTTGGACGATGCGATTCTGAGCCTGCGCACTAACGAATTGGAGTTGGGGCTTTGGATTTTGAAAACCAGTGGCGACGCAAAAGCCGTGCTCGCCATGGACGAATTCATTCTAAAAAATGCCCAGAACTGGTTTGTGCGCGAAGTTCTGGGGATGTTGCGGCGAACGTTTGCGAGACTGGATGTGACTTCCCGGTCGATGTTCGCGGTGATTGAGCCGGGATCGTGCTTTGTGGGCACGTTGCTGGAGTTGGCGATGGCGGCCGACCGGGTGTACATGCTGGACACCGAAGAGGGAGCAGCGCGCGCGCTGGTGATGCTGTCGGAAATGAATTTTGGGCCGTTGCCGATGGTCAACCAGCTATCGCGTTTAGCAGCGCGATTTTATCAAGATGAAGAGCGCATCAAATTATTGCGCGCGCAAGCGGGGCAGGAAATGTCCGCGTCTGAAGCCGTGAGTGCCGGCCTCGTGACTTCCGCGCCCGACGATCTGGATTGGCAGGATGAGCTGCGCACCGCGGTCGAGTCTCGGGCGGCGCTTTCGCCGGATGCCTTGACGGGACTGGAAGCAAATTTGCGATTTGGGTTGCCGGAGACGATGGAGACACGCGTTTTTGGAAGATTGTCGGCGTGGCAGAACTGGATTTTTATCAGGCCGAACGCGGTGGGGCCGAGCGGAGCATTGAAAGTGTACGGCAGCGGTTCGCCAGTGAAATTCAGCTGGGAAAAAGTTTAGGCTAGCTGTGTGATGCGGGGAGAGCAGCAATGATCGACTATACGGAGAAAATTCCGAATAACGTGGACCTGGGACGTGATCGAGTGTTGCAGCGCGCGCTGGAACATTGGCAGCCGGCATACATGAGCTGGTGGTACGACATGGGTCCGACAGAGAGCCACAATTACGAAGTGTATTTGCGTACGGCGATTACGGTGGAACCGGATGGCTGGGCGAAATTTGGATATGTGCGCATGCCGGAATATCGGTGGGGGATTTTTTTGCAGCCGCGGAGCGCCGAGCGTGCGGTGAATTTTGGAACGCACAAAGGCGATCCCGCCTGGCAGGAAGTTCCCGGGGAATATCGCTCGACGCTGCGGCGCGTAATCGTTACGCAGGGAGACACGGAGCCTGCTTCTGTGGAGCAGCAGCGCATGCTGGGCATGTGCTGTCCTTCGTTGTATGACCTGCGAAATATTTTTCAAGTGAACGTGGAGGAAGGGCGGCATCTGTGGGCCATGGTGTATTTGTTGCATCGTTATTTTGGCCGCGATGGACGAGAAGAAGCGGAGGCGCTGTTGGAGCGGCGGTCGGGAGACGTTGATAATCCGCGGATACTTGGGGCCTTTAATGAGCCGACGCCGGACTGGCTGGCGTTTTATATGTTTACGTTTTTTACCGACCGCGACGGCAAGTTTCAGTTAAGCGCCCTGGCCGAATCGGGATTCGATCCCCTGGCGCGAACCTGCCGGTTCATGCTGACAGAGGAAGCGCACCACATGTTTGTGGGTGAGACCGGAGTAAGCCGTATTCTTCAACGTACGTGTGAAGTGATGCGTGAGCACAAGGTGGAAACTTCCGCTGATGTGCGCGCGCTTGGAGTAATCGACCTGGAAACGATGCAGAAATATTTGAATTTCCATTACAGCGTGACCATCGATCTGTTTGGGTCGGACGCGTCTTCGAATGCGGCTACGTACTACACCACAGGCTTGAAGGGGCGCTACGACGAAACCAAGATCGAAGACGATCACGTGCTCACGGATGAGGTTTATCCGGTATTCGAAGTGGTGGGAAACAAGATCGTGGAGAAGAAGGTTCCCGCTTTGACGGCGCTGAACGAGCGGCTGCGCGATGATTACATTCATGAAATCCAGGCTGGGGTGGATCGCTGGAACCGGGTGATCGAGAATGCGGGCGTTCCGTTTCGTCTGCGGTTGCCGCATAAAGGATTTCACCGGGCCATTGGAAATTTCGCCGGGCACTTTATCAGTCCGGACGGTGAAGTATTGACGAAGGAAGCCTGGCACAATCACGAGCGGGATTGGCTGCCTGCGCCGGAGGATCACGCGTTTGTGCAATCGTTGATGACCGGGAGGGTGGTGGAACCGGGGAAGTTTGCGAACTGGATTGCGCCGCCGATCCGGGGGATTAATGGGCAGCCGTTGAACTTTGAGTATGTGCGGTTTAATTAGCGGTATCGGAAACTACATCTAAACAAGTTTCAACCTCTTGGGCCACGAGCGATGGCCCAAAAAAACAGGCCGCTCGAGTGCTCGAGCGGCTTGACACGCAATCAAAGTCGTTTGGCATGGCTAGCTGGATTTTTTTGGAACTTTGGCGCCTTTTTTGCGCGCCTCGGAGAGACCGATGGCGATGGCTTGCTTGCGGCTCTTCACCGTGCCACCTTTGCCACCCTTTCCGGATTTCAGCGTGCCGCGCTTCTCACGGTGCATAGCACTTTTAACACTCTTGCTGGCGGCTTTGCCGTATCTCCGCCCACCGGAACTCCTTCGCGAACTGGCTGCCATTTGCCCCTCCTCTTAAATTAAATGTGGGCTCGGACGAGATTGAGTGTAGCCGCAGCGAGAGGGAAAGCGTTTCGGTAGAATCGTGCAGAGCGCATACGGAATTCTTGTAGGTTGGGGATGTGGTTGAAAATCGAAAAAGCAGCCAATATCAGCAGATCGGCGTTCTCACGAAAGAACGATTTGAAAAATAAGATTGCGGAAGGTCAAGAGGCGGGTGGCGGCGACGGGAGTATTTCTTCATACGACTCCACGCCGATCGGCAACTAATGCAAATCTACTATTGACCCTCAAGTAGCGCGCGTGGGATGGTACCCCGAACTGCCGTAAGTTAAGCGTTTTCTGTTTGAAGGGGAGAGTCCATGGCTGTATCCGCTCCGAGCTTCGCGAGTACTCACGCGCACGTTTCCGGCGACTCGATTTACGACAAGCTGAATTCTAAATGGCATAAACCAGCGCTGCTCGGCTTCATGGCCGTCGTGCTGGCGCACTGGGGCGAACACCTGGTGCAGGCTTACCAGATTTATGTGATGGGTTGGCCGCCGGCGAAGGCGGGCGGGATTTTAGGTTTGTGGTATCCGTGGCTGATCAAGTCGGAGGTTTTGCATTACAGCTACGCCTTGGTCATGCTCATTGGCATCTGGGTGCTGCGGAAAGGTTTCACGGGAACTTCGCGCAAATGGTGGACTGCCGCGCTGATCATTCAATTCTGGCATCACTTCGAACACCTGTTGCTGATCACTCAGGCGACCATGCATCACAATTTTTGGGGCAAGCCGGTCCCCGTAAGCATTCTGCAGCTGGTAATTCCGCGAGTTGAACTCCACCTATTCTATAATTCCGTCGTGTTTGTGCCGATGGTGATCGGCATGTACTACCACATGTTTCCCCCGGTGGGTGAGCAGCAGGCGGCGTGCAACTGCTCGTTGCACCAGCACAGTCTGGCCGACGCGCAAACCGTCTAATGAGCGGCGGGCGAAGAGCCGCGTGGGCGAATTAGCCTGAAGTTATCTAGACGGAGCAACACGTTGTCGACCCCTGGCACCCATACGTCCGCAGCACGTTCTCTAGCCTCTTCTGAATTCGATTTATTGCGAGTGCCGGGAATCGGCCATTTTTTAAAATGGCGGCATGCGCGCACGGTGCTGCAGATTCCGCTGCTGCTCATCAGTGTGATTATGATCCTCCAGGGATTATTCGGGCCGACGCTCGCGCCGAAAAATCTTGCCACGGTTTTGACCTGGGTGCATTTTCGCGGCGCCCTGGTGCTGGTGCTGCTTTGCGCCGGGAATTTTTTCTGCCTGGCATGCCCGTTCATGCTGATACGCAATGCCGCGCGGCGATTTTTTAAGCCGTGGATGAATTGGCCACGCGCGCTGCGCAATAAGTGGGCTTCCATCGGATTATTCGTGGGTGTTTTGTTTGTCTACGAGCTTTTTGGTTTGTGGAATTCGCCGTGGTGGACCGCTTGGCTCATTGCCGGCTATTTCGTTGCCGCCCTGGTGATTGACGGCGTTTTCAAGCATGCAACTTTTTGCAAATTTGTTTGTCCCATCGGGCAGTTTAATTTTGTCGCTTCGACGGTGTCGCCGCTGGAGGTAAAAGTGCGCGATCACGGGGTTTGCGCGCGTTGCCATACGAAAGATTGCATTCGTGGGCGACGCGACCGGCCGGTTGGGCCCGATTTTGTGGTGCTGCAACGCGGATGTGAGCTGGCGCTTTTTCAGGAGCTTAAGGTGGGCAACATGGACTGCACATTTTGCCTCGATTGTGTGCACGCCTGCCCGCACGACAACGTAGGAATACTCAGCCGGGTGCCCGCGGCGGAGTTGATGAGCGATCCGATGCGTTCTGGAATTGGTTTGTTTTCGCGCCGGACCGATATCGCGGCGCTGGCCATGGTGTTCTGCTTTGGAGCGTTGGTAAATGCGTTCGCGATGGTTAGCCCGGCCTATGCCGCAGAAAAATGGTTGGACGGAGTGCTGCACGTACAGGCGCGAGCGCCGGTTCTCGGAGTAATTTTTGCGTTGTTTCTGATTGTTGAGCCTCTAGTGTTGCTGGCGCTCGCCGCTTGGCTCACTAAAATTTCGCGTGGCAGCTCACGGGCAATGCTTCCGTTGGTGGTGAGGTATTCGTATGCCTTGGCGCCACTTGGATTTGGAATGTGGCTCGCGCATTATGGGTTTCATTTGTTCAGCGGGCTTTATACATTTATTCCCGTGGCGCAAAACGCTGTCGCTAATCTCGGCTGGCCGGTTCTGGGGACTCCAGCCTGGAGATTGACCGGAATACCGGCGCGGTTCATTCAGCCAATGGAGCTCGGATTTTTGTTGCTCGGGCTGGCGGGATCACTTCTTGTGGCATTTCGGCTGGCGGCAGAAGATTCGCCAGGGAAAGTTATGCGCGCATTCGCGCCATGGGCTTCGGTTAGCGTGATTATCTGGCTCGCTTCCGTGTGGTTGATGTATCAGCCCATGGAAATGCGAGCGATGTTGATGGGCGGCTAAGAAAAATATTTGTGATGATGAGTTTATCTACAGGGGCGCAAAGCGAGGGATTGTTAGTGAGGTTGCCCGGTCGTCGCAGCATTTCGCTGCTGATGCTTGCGAGCTTTACTGCGCTGTGCCTGGACCTTTCATTGGTACCATTGGCGCGCGGGCACAACGGTCCGCCGTTTCCGATCATTGTGGATCAACGTGTTGGGCCGTGCATCATTTCGTTGTGGACGCATCCGGATGTTGGGGTGGGAACATTTTTTGTCATGGTGGATGCGGCACCGGGCAGCGCCATTCCCAATGATTTGAAGATCGAACTTGGGATACAGCCGGTTAGCGGGCGGCTGGCAGAGGTGATTTACGCGACGCGGCGCGAGAATCTGCGCAGCCAGGTCGAATATAAGACCGAAGTGAATTTCGATCGACAAGAATTTTGGCGGGCGCGACTGATTTTGCATAGCTCACTGGGGGACGGCGAGTCGACCGCGAGCGTGGAGGCCACGCCGGCCGGTTTTGGCCGCTGGGACTTGCTCTTGTACTTGCTTCCCTTTGCGGGCGTGGGGTTTTTATGGTTTAAGGCCGTTACGACTAAGCGCAGCTACAAAAAACAACTGGAGGCCGGGAAGCCGCCGGTCGCGGTTTCCGTCCTGGCGATTTTATGCGGCGGGAGCTTAATGCTTTTTTCGGGGTGTGGGCGCAACAAGCTGCCGCGAAAATCTTCGACGGAATATATCGCGTTTGTGTCCACTTTTTATACCGGTCTGGCTGCATTGCAAGTGGGCGATGATGTTCGTGCTGAAAATAAACTTGGGCAAGCCACACAAATGGCGCCTGGTGAGCCAGCTGGCTGGGCTGATTGGGGGATCCTCGCACTACGGCAGCGAAACTTTGACGTTGCGGCCCAGAGACTTGGTGCGGCGCGCGACCTAGTACCGAAGAACGACCATATTTATTACCTCCTCGGAGTTTTAGAAAGCAATCGCGGACGCTCCGCGGAAGCCATTGCCGACTGGCGCAAATCGATCGAGCTGAACCCGCAAAATCTGCGCGCTACATATCAGTTGGCTGAAGAGATTGAACGGCAAGGTGACGCCGGCGGCGCGGATGAATTTCAAAAGTTGGTAGAGAAAATTCTTGCGGTCCAACCGAATAATCTGGCGGCATTGCTGGAATTATGCCGCATCGCGGCAAAGCGCGGCGACGCGGCCACACTGCGCTCCACAGTGGATCGGGTTGAGAAGCATTCTGCTGGCTGGGCGCCCGAAGCGAAACAACAACTGGTGGCGTTGCAGGCGGCTGTCACCGGTCAGGATACTCGGCCCGCGGCAACGCGGACAGCGTTTTTGCGAAACGTGTTGATGCGCGATTCGAATTACCGGCAGAGTCTGGCTGTGATCAAAGCCGCGGCGGGAGAAGAGGCCGAGCCGTTCACGCATTTTGTACGATTGGAAACGCTGGTGTTTTCGCCTGCTGCTGCGGACATGGGCTTAACGTTCGAAGCGAAACCACTGGAAATATCGCCGTCCGATCAAGCTGCTGGCCAGCGATGGGATTGGATTGGGGCGGTGAGCCTGAGTAGCGAAGCGACTGCTACCGTGATCGTGGCGAATGGGCGGGAAGTGCGGTTAGGTAGCGGGGCAAAATTTGCTTTTCCGGGAGGCGCGTCTAATGAGCCACCGCCCGCCGAAGGAATTTTGCCGCTCGATTTTAATTATGATTTCAAGACTGATTTGGTTGTCGCGGGCGCGGGTGGAGTTCGGTTTTGGCGCCAGGATAGTCCCGAGAAGTTCACGGATGTGACGCCACAAACAAAACTGCCGAGCGCGATCGTCAATAGCCAGTACTTAGGCGCCTGGGCCGTGGATATTGAGGCTGACGGGGATCTGGATGTCGTGATGGGCTCGAAAGATGGCGTGCCACTGGTTTTGCGAAACAATGGTGACGGCACGTTTACGCCGACTCATCCGTTTGCGAAAGTTAGTGGGGCGCAGGGCTTTGCGTGGGCGGATTTCAATGGCGACGGGAATCCTGACGCTGCCATTATCGATGGGGCAGGGCGGTTGCACGCTTTTATAAACGATCGCGCGGGGAAATTTCACGAGCGAGCGCTGCCCGGAAACTTGCCGCACATCAAGACCATCAACGTTGCGGATGCGAGCAACAATGGCGTTTTAGATTTGTTGGCGGTGCAGGAAGACGGAAACATTATTCGGTTGGCGGACAAGCTGGCCGATTCCGAAAAGAATGATGGATCGGATTGGGATTCCGCGGTGATCGCGCAGGTGCCCGACCCGGCGAGCAATTTGGCGGGCGAAGTGCGATTGCGCGTTGCGGATCTGGATAACAATGGGGTGTTCGATTTATGGCTGGCGCGAACCTCTGCTGATGCTGCAAAAACAAATCCTGGAGCGCTGGTGTGGCTTGCGGATCAGAATGGAAAATTTGCGCTGATGGCCAAGCCGATGGGTCCGCCGCGCGTGTTTGATGCGGCCGATTTGGATGGCAATGGGCGGATGGATCTGTTGGGTCTTTCTGCGGATGGGCAAGCGATGCGCGGCGTGAATCGCGGAACGCGAAATTATCACTGGCAAACAATCCGGCCGCGCGCAACACACGCTACCGGCGACCAGCGCATCAATCCATTTGGCGTTGGCGGGGAAATGGAGATTCGCTCGGGATTGCTGGTGCAAAAACAACCCATTACCGGATCGCAACTGCACTTTGGTCTGGGCGAGCAGAGCGGCGTCGACGTGGCCCGCATCGTGTGGCCCAACGGATCGGTGCGCGCGGAATTTGATTTGAAAGCGGATCAGCAGATTGTTACCGAGCAGCGGCTGAAAGGTTCGTGTCCATTTCTTTTTGCGTTTGACGGCCACGGCATGCGTTTCGTGAAGGATGCCGTGCCATGGAGCTCCGCTCTGGGCTTGCGTATCAACAACACCGGAACGGCTCGCATTGCGGCGACCGAGGAATGGTACAAAATTGGCGCCGACGAACTTGTTCCCCACGACGGGTTCTACGATTTGCGAATCACCGCGGAACTCTGGGAAACGTATTACTACGATTATCTGGCGCTCATGACCGTCGACCATCCGGTGGGCACGGATATTTTTGTGGATGAGCGTTTTGTGGATCCGCCGGCGAAGCTGGTGATCACCACGGTCGAAAAACCGCACAAGATTGCCCGAGCGATAGATGACCAAGGGCGTGATGTTAGCGACATTGTCGCTACGCTGGACGGCATGTATCTGGATACGTTTTCGCGCGGTCAATATCAGGGTGTGACGCGAGATCATTACGTGGAGGTGGATCTTGGCGACGACGCTCCCACCAGCGGCCCGCTGTATTTAATTGCGAAAGGCTGGATGCATCCGAGCGATTCGTCCATCAACGTGGCCATCACGCAGGGGCACCATGAGCATGCGCGGGGGTTGAGCCTGGAAGTGCCGGATGGCCGTGGCGGCTGGGTCGTAGCGCGCGAGAATTTGGGTTTTCCTGCCGGGCGCAAAAAGATTTGCCTCATCGATCTTCGTCATGTGTTTCGCGCTGGGACACCGCGCAAGTTACGCCTGACAACGAACCTGGAAATTTACTGGGACTCCATCGAATGGGCGCGAGGTGTTGATGGTGCGTCGGCGAAGACTATCCGGCTGGCTCCTGATTACGCCGATTTACATTATCGCGGTTACTCGGCGATCCATCAGGCTGACCAGTCTTCACCGGAAATTCCGGACTACGATCATCTGGAAGCATCTAAACAAAAATGGCGCGATCTGACTGGCTATTACACGCGATTCGGGGATGTGCGAGAGCTCTTGGCCAAGATTGATGACCGCTACATCATCATGAATGCCGGCGACGAGATGACTTTGCGGTTTGCGGAGCAGGCGCCGCCGCCGGCGGGTTGGAAGCGTGATTTTGTGATCGTGGGCGATGGCTGGATCAAGGACGGCGATTACAACACTACTTTTTCGAAGACTGTCACGCCGCTGCCGTATCACGCCAAACAGGAATATCTCACGCCACCGGGCCGGCTTGAAGATGAGTGGGTATACCGCCAGCATCCTGAGGACTGGCAAAATTATCACACGCGTTATGTCACACCTGAGATTTATCAAAACGCATTGAGAAGCGAGACACACCAGTGAAGCGCGGGCCAATAGCACGAACAATTCTGGCGATATTTTTTGTGGCCATGGTCGTGAGCCCGCTGGTTATCAAGCGAATGGCTGCGCGGCGAGAGGTGGCCAAGTCCAGACTCGATTTGCAAACAGCATTGGCGCGGCATGGTTTTTATCTTCAGGAAGTTTCGCACGCTGCAGGGGTGAATTTCGTTCACCAGGGCCCCACGCTGGATCACAAGCTGGATCACATCATGCCGGAAGTGGCCTCCATGGGAGCTTCGGTTTCCATTGTGGATTTTGATCGCGACGGTTGGCCGGATATTTATGTGACCAACAGCGCGGAAGGCAGCCACAACGCGCTGTATCGCAACCAGCATGACGGCACGTTTAAGGATGTGGCTGAAGAGATGGGCGTGGCGGATGTGAATAAACCCGGCACCGGCGTTTCGATGGCCGCGGTGTGGGGCGACTACGACAACGACGGCTACGAGGATTTGTTGTTGGTGAAGTGGGGGCGCCCCGAGCTTTACCACAACGATGGCGGCCACGGTTTCACGCGCGTGACCGACACGGGATTGCCCGCGTGGGTGAATGCGAATTCGGCAATCTGGCTTGATTACGATGGCGATGGGCTGCTGGATATTTTTATCGGCGGATATTATTCGGAAGACCTGGATTTGTGGCATCTGAACAATACACGCATCATGCCGGAAAGTTTTGAATACGCCAAAAATGGCGGCCGAAAATATTTGTTTCACAACCTGGGCAATGGAAAGTTTGAAGACGTCACCGACAAAATGGGGATTAATTCGCGGCGATGGACGTTGGCCACATCGGCGGCGGATTTGCGCGGCACCGGGCGACCCGATTTGTTTGTCGCCAACGACTACGGCGTCTCGGAATTGTATTTCAACGATGGGAAACGGTTTCGCGAAGTAGGCGAGAAAACGGGTGTAGGGTTCTCGCCGAAGAGCGGCATGAACGTGGCGTTTGGCGACATTGGGAATCAGGGGAAGTATGCGATTTACGTGTCGAATATCTCGGAGGAAGGCGTGTTGATTCAGGGCAATAATTTGTGGGTGCCTAACGAAGGATCGGCGGGAGATGAGCTCAAGTATGAAAATCTGGCGCGCGATATGGGAGTGGAACTTGGGGGCTGGAGTTTTGGCGCGCAGTTTGCTGATTTAAATAACGATGGCATCCTGGATTTGTATTTGACCAATGGAAACGTGTCGCTCGATCACTCCCGGAATTACTGGTATGACTTTTCCAAAGTAGCCGGCGGCAACACCGCGATTATTGGCGATGCCAAAAATTGGCCGGCGATGGAAGGGCGAAGTTTGTCAGGCTATCAACAAAAGCGCGTGTGGATAAATGATGGCGCGGGAAAATTTGTGGATGTGGCTCAAGCGGTGGGAGTGACGGACACCTATGACGGCCGCTCAGTGGCGATGGCCGATTTGTGGAATCGCGGCGTGCTGGACGTGGTGGTTGCCAATCAGCGCGGCCCGTTGCTGATTTATAAAAATACGGTTACGCCTGAAAATAAGTGGATTGAGTTTGAGCTAACCGGGACGAAGAGCAATCGCTCCGCGATCGGAGCGCAGGTCACGGTGTTTTGGAATGGGCAACGGCAGGTGCAGGAAGTTTCGGGCGGCAGCGGATTTTGTGCACAAAATCAACGAGCGCTGCATTTTGGTTTGGGGAAAACGCCGCAAATTGAAAAGGCGGTGATTCGCTGGCCTTCCGGGAAGATGCAAATCATAGAAAAGCCCAACGTGAATGAAATTCACAAAGTGAAGGAGCCCGCGTGAGCGCTTCCGCCACAAGGCCCATGGAAGTACCACAGTGGAAGCGATTCATCAGCCTGGAGAATCGTTATATTGCGCCGATTTTCATTACTTTGATTTTGCTGGTCGGGCATTTGTCGTTCGGGATCCTCGAGAGTTATCAGAAGACGCTGTTGGCGATCGTAGTAAGCATCGGAACCGAGCTTATTCTTGCTCGTTTATTTTTTGGGAAGTGGCCGAATATCGCCAGCGCGTATATCACCGGCATCAGTGTCGGCATACTGATTCGCTCGCCGGCATTTTGGCCATACGCGGTGTGCAGCATTGTGTCGATCACCTCGAAATATGTTTTGCGCGTGAAAGGCCGGCACATCTGGAATCCTTCGAATTTTGGTATTTCGGTGATGTTGTTCCTGGCGCCCGAGACGGTGGCCAGTCTCAGCATCCAATGGGGAAATTACTTGTTACCGATGGTGGTGATCTGGGTGTTGGGCTCGGTGATCATTTACCGGCTGAAGCGATTCCACATCAGCGGACTCTACGTAGCGTCGTTTCTGGTGTTTGCGTTTTTTCGGAGTTGGCTGACCGGAAGTCCATGGCAGTCGGAAATTGCGCCGATTACCGGGCCGATGTATCAGCTATTTATATTTTTCATGATTACTGATCCAAGGACTACTGTGCATTCGAAGACCGGGCAGTGTATTACGGTGATTTGTGTTGCCTTGCTCGAAATGGTGCTGCGGTTAAATCAGGTAGTGTATGCGCCATTTTATGCGCTATTTATCGTTGGACCGTCGGCCATGCTGATTGAAATGTGGCTAGATTCGCGACGCGCAAGCGCTGCCGGTGTGACCGTTGCGGCTTGAA
>Ga0209625_1000150_pt1 | contig 16791 bp, 12 predicted proteins | sample JacPin_JW_Ref_M2_FD_187960 | JGI IMG/M metagenome (GOLD analysis project Ga0209625, IMG submission 187960) | Forest soil microbial communities from Algoma, Ontario, Canada - Jack Pine, Ontario site 1_JW_Ref_M2 (SPAdes) (version 2) | ecosystem: Environmental > Terrestrial > Soil > Boreal...
GCTTTACGTCGTACATGAAATACAGGCCGACGGTTCGCGGCGCACCGGCGTCGAGCGTCGCGAAAATGCCGGGTTGCCCATCCGTGGATACTTTGCTTACCTGACCGAAACCGGCGTCGCGAAGCATGTTCATGGTGAGTTCGCAACCTTCGTTCATGCCGCGATTTTCCGCAGCGATGGACGGTTGGCGAATCCAGGTCTGCAGGCGCTTCACGCTTTCGTCGTGACGCTTGGTGATTTCGGCGTTGATAGCGTCAAGGTCAGCGGCGGCCGCGTAGGAACGGTGCGGCCAGGCGAACGTCGCAGCGCCCGCTACAGCAGCCAGTGAAGAAGTTCGCAGGAATTCACGACGACCCAGCCAGTCGGCGTCCGTTTCGGTGGATTGGCCGTTCACATCGGTTTCATGCGGGTGCGTCATCACACTCTCCTTAAATTGCATGCCGCAAAGAATACCAGAGGAATGGCGGCGCCATTGGCTGTAAAATTTTCAGAAACGGCATTCTCACGAATGCTCTTTTTCATTCGGCAAGCCGTTTTCGGTAAACTTTTAATTGTGGTAGCCGCCTGAGGTATCCCATGGCCATCAAAACTCCAAGCAGCAGCGAAGCCACGCATCCCACGCAGTTAAACATCGACGCCATCGTCAAGCTTGAGCACGAGGCACTGCACCGCCGCACCATCGCGGAACGCGTGAGCGACGCGGTTGCCAAATTTATCGGCAGTGTTTCATTCCTGATGCTCCAGGTCCTGCTGGTGCTGGCTTGGAGCGCCATCAACCTCAAAGTAATTCCAGGAGTGAAACCTTTCGACCCTTTCCCCTTTGGGATATTAGCCCTGGTGATCTCTTCCGAAAGCGTGCTGCTGACCATCTTTGTGCTCATCAGCCAAAACCGCATGGCCCGGCAGGCAGATAGACGCTCGCATCTGGATCTGCAGGTGGGAATGTTGGCCGAGCAGGAATTAACCGCCATGCTGCAAATGCAGCACAAAATTTGTCAGCGCTTGGGCATCGAGCCGGCTTCGACGGCTCACGAACTGAAAAATTTCAGCGATGCAACCGATGTCAGTAAATTGGCCAGCGAACTCGAAGACAAACTCCCAGATCTATAGCCGGATGAAATTGCTTCTATGCAGCCCTGTACGAGCGGGTGCCGCATCCCTTTGTGATTTTCAAAAGGTGCGGGTTTTCTCCGCTCATTCAAGAATGCACTACCACGGCACGATAGCCGAGAGGAATTTCGGCCCGCTCGTCCTACCAGGCCGTCCTGCGCTACAATAACCGTAAAAGAACGATATTGTAACTGAACGCTCTAGAGGTCATCTAACAGCTCATGCCCTCGTCGTCGAACAATCTGCCGCTGCACTTCCACCGCGACCGCACCGAGCGGCAACTCGACGCGCGTCTCGAGGAGTTGCTGGCCAAGCTGCGCAAGAATCGCCCCTCCGAAGATCCCTGGATAGTGCGGCGCGCCTACGAAATTGCCGCCGAACGCCACCGTGACCAGTTACGCAGTTCCGGCGACCCCTATTTAACCCACCTGCTCGAAGTGGCTCACATCCTCGCCGACATGCGTCTGGATGCTACAACCCTAACGGCTGCGCTCTTGCACGACGTCGTCGAAGACACGGAATTCCCCTTGTCGCGCATCGAAGAACGCTTCGGTCCGGAAGTCGCGCGCCTGGTCGAAGGCGTAACCAAAATCAGCCGCCTGAACATGATGGCGCCCGAAACTCGCCAGGTCGAAAACATCCGCAAAATGCTGCTGGCCATGGTCAACGACGTGCGCGTCGTGCTCGTGAAACTGGCTGACCGCCTGCACAACATGCGCACGCTTGAATATCTTGAAAATGCCAAGCAGGAGCGCATCTCGCGCGAAACGTTGGATATTTATGCCCCCATCGCGCACCGCCTCGGAATGGGCAACGTCCGCAACGAACTTGAGGATTTATCCTTCCGCTACCTGGAGCCGGAATCTTTCTTGAAGCTGCAGAAGGAAGTGGCTGACAAGGCCGACATCCACCGAAAATTCCTGGAAGAAGTGCAACAAACTATCCAGACGAAATTAGTGGAGAGTGGCATCCCTGCGGAGCTGGAAGCGCGCGTCAAGGGGCTCTATTCTCTGCATCGCAAACTGGTGCGTCACGAACGAGAGCTGGAGCAAGTTTATGACTTGCTAGCAGTGCGCGTCATCACCGACAGCGAGCGCAATTGTTATGCGGCTCTCGGAGTAGTCCATCACATCTGGCATCCGGTGCCTGGACGATTCAAGGATTACATCGCCATGGCGCGCCCCAATCTTTATCAGTCGCTGCACACCACCGTGCTGCACGGCGGCCAGCCGCTCGAAGTGCAGATTCGAACCCAGGAAATGCATCGCATCGCCGAAGAAGGCGTGGCCGCGCATTGGAAATACAAAGGCGGAAAGCCTGGTTCCGAGGAAGAGAACCAGCGCCTCACCTGGATGCGGCAATTGATCGAATGGTCGCAGGAACTGGAAGAGCCCGGCGATTTCTTATCCACCTTGAAAGTCGATTTCGCCCCGGTGGAAGTTTATGCCTTCACTCCCAAGGGCCGCGTGCTGGAACTGCCGCGCGGAGCCACCCCGGTGGATTTCGCCTACGCCGTGCACACTGAAGTTGGCCATCAATGTACCGGCGCGAAGGTAAACGGCCAGATGGTCTCGCTGCGTCACGAAATCACCAGTGGCGACGTCGTTGAAATTCTCACCCAAAAAGGCCACCACCCTAATCGCGATTGGCTCAGCTTCGTAAAAAGTTCCCACGCCAAAAGCAAAATTCGGCATTGGATCAATCTCGAGGAGCGCGAGGAAGCCACCGAGATGGGGCGCAAGCTCCTTGAAAATGAAGCGCGCCACTTCGATCGCAGCCTGAAGAAAATTCCCGAAGCGGATATGTTGAAGGTGGCCACCGATCACGGCCTCTCAAAAATTGACGATTTGTACGCCGCGGTTGGCTTTGGAAAATATTCTGCGCGCCAGATTCTGACCCGCGTGCTTGGCGAGCCGGCCAAGGCCGCGCAAATCGAAGCCCCCGATGCCAAGCCCACGCTGGTTAAAACCGTCAAGCGCATGCTGGGTTTCGGCGAGGCGCCGCTCATCGTCAAAGGGCACGACGATTTGTTGGTTTATCGCGCGAAGTGCTGCAACCCCATCCCCGGCGACGAAATCGTCGGGTACATCACGCGCGGCCGCGGCGTCGCAGTGCATACGCGAACGTGCCCCAACGTGCAGAATCTGCTTTACCAAACGGAGCGCCGCATAGCTGTCGAATGGGGTGGCGAGAATGCCGCAACTTTCCCGGTGGAGCTGCAGATTCGCGCGCGCGATCGCGCTGGATTGCTTGCCGACATCACCACGGTGATCAGCAGTGCCGGTTCGAATATTCGCAACCTGGTCAGCCGCCCCGATGGCGTAAATGCGCGCATTGATGCCAGCCTGGAAATCGTGGACCGCCGCCAACTGGAAACCATCCTCGTAAATATTCGCAAGATTGCCGCCGTTTACGGCGTTGAGCGCGTTTATCAAACCACCTGAAATCGCCCAAACGAATGATTGACGCACCGCGGCGCCGCCTGCACCACCTACCTGTCCTTTAGACGGGTATCGCCCACTACACACCTCGCGATTCCCGCTGATGCGCCCGATACAATCGAATCATGACTACTCATCGCAATTCGCCCTTGCGGCGCGCGCAAGCTCGAACCACGTCGGCCACCCTGTCGTTCCTGGCGATAGTCATGGCCTGCATTTTGGTCTATTCAAGTGGCTGCAACCAACACCTGTTAAACGATTATCGCCCGCTGGTGAACGCCGGAATGTCTTCGACAAGCATCGAGCAACTGAAGAAATTGGATATCTCCGATTCGGAGATTCTGCTACTGGTCAGTGCCAAGCAAGCGGGAATCACGGATTACACCTGCGTCACGCTGGTGAGCAACGCCCACCAGCATCAGCATCCTTTTACAAGCGTTGACGCGGTTACCAGCCTCGCCGGCGCGGGTTTTGGAGAGCCGCAGATTCTGCAGATCGCGCGCCTCGAAAAACTCGACACCATTAGTGGCGATGCCGTTACGCTGCGGCTGATTGGATTGTCGGATTCCATGGTGCAAACGGTGTTGCAACGCCGCCTCCGCGACCAGCCGACGCTTTCCACTCCGGAAATTGCCCGTTTGAAAAATACCGGCCTGACCGAGAACGAGATTCTCCAACGCATCGACCGCGGAATGGACGACGATCAGGCGGAGAAAGAAGTACACGCACGCGAGACGGCGCGAAATCATTACGGCACAGGGTTTGTTCGTATCCGTGGCCGCAGGCGCTGATCAATTTTACGTTGACGCCAAAATGGCGCGGCTCTCGTAATCGCGGCTGCGAACCCGCCTTTTTCCCAGCTTGAATCCTCGCTACAATCGAAGCGTTGAAACTCACCTCTAACCTCGGCGCATTGCCATTTCTTTTTTTGGTTACCAGCTTGAGTTTTGTCGCTGGCTGCACCTCATCCTTCGGTCCCGGATACACGATCAACAAACAAGACATTGACGTTCACTTTGAGCCCGGCCCGCCTCCGCACATCGCCATCAAGTCCAACTACGAACTCACCAATAATGGGACGCGGCCACTTTCCGAGCTGGAACTACGCTTGCCTGGAAAGCGCCGCTTCAAAACCTCGAATATCGAGCTGGCCTGGGATGGACAAGCGCTCGACTCCGAACCATCCCCCGACTATCCGCGCAACACGCTTGTGAAATTACCGCAGCCCTGGACCGTGTCGGGTCGGCACAGCTTGCATATCGCGATGAATTTGGAGACACCCGGGCCAGGCGAGTCTCACTTGGGCTTCACGCCGGATGCCTTTTTCCTTCCCGCTCAAGGGTGGGCCCCTCAACTCTTGCCTGCCAATGGAGTTTTCGCCACTGGGGGCGCCCCGCCCGACAAATGGAATCTCACCTTACACGTGCCTAACGGTTTCGTCGTTCATACCAGCGGCGACAAAACAAAAACTGCCAAGCACGGCGAAGAAACCACCATTCAAGCCAGGCAGCGCATCGCGGACATTTATCCTTATGTGATTGCCGGCCGCTATGTCACCAAGCAAATTGGCTCCGACAGGCAAAAGATTTATCTATGGACTCGCAAACAGCAAGACCCCGGCGATATTCGCGCAGTCAGCGATTCACTGGTAAAAACTCTCGAGAATTACAACTCGGTATTTGGACAGCGCTCCGTTGCCGAACCACCCGCAGGTTTTTTGGTAAGGCACCACTCGCAAGGTAAAAACGCTCTGCCATTGTGGCTCGCGGAGTGCCCGGTGATACCGGGATGCTTCACCGAGCGAAATCCCCTGAACGCCCAACTGCTCGGCGCTAAGGACGAAGTCCGCAGCGGCGAAATGATCTCGCTGGATAGCGCGATGATCGATCCCGGGCCCGGGCTGAAGAAAATGGCGTTGGCAACGGCCCCGGCATTGGCAGCCAGTTGGTTAGGTTATGGCCAAAATCCGGGATTTTACGAACAGGATCCGCCGCTGTCCGCTTTTCCGGCTTTCGCCGCAGCCGTCGGTGACGAGGCGCTGAATGGCGCGACTGCGCGCATGGAAACCATTCGCCGCGCCCTGGCGCTCGTCCCAAAAAACACTTTGCCATCAGCGAAAGAGGATGCCGCTGCTTTGTACGCGAAAAGTTTTCTTTTCTTCTACGCGCTCCAGGACCGTTACGGCCCGGAAACATTTCGCAAGGCCGTCAGGCATATGTTGGATTCCCGGCGCGACAGCGGTTTCAATCTCGACGATTTGATCGCCGCTTTTGACCAGGAATCGCATGCAAACACCGCGGCGTTCGTGCGCCGGTGGATGAAGCATCCCGGAGTCCCGGCAGATTTTCTCGCGAAATATGAAAATACCTCCGCGCAGAAAACCACATCTTTGAAGGAGACTACGCCATGAGAGACATAGTTCTTACCGAACGGGGACCGAAACCCATTGGGCCCTATTCACAGGGAGTGCGCGCCAACGGATTTTTATTCATCTCCGGCCAAGTGGCCTTTAACCCTGCCACTTCGGAAATCACCGGCACCGATGCGGCGCAGCAGACCCAGCGTGTACTGGAAAATGTGAAAGCTATTTTGGAAGCCGGCGGCTCGAATTTTCATCACGTAGTAAAGACCACGGTTTTCCTGAAAGACATGAACGACTTCGCGGCCATGAACGAGGTTTACGCGCGTTATTTCAGCGCCGCGCCGCCCGCGCGCTCCACCGTCCAGGTGGCGGGCCTGCCAAAAGATGCGCTGGTCGAAATTGAAGTGATCGCCGCGGTTTAAGCCCAACATCGATGGGTCGCTCCTGACCCAGCCGCACCATTCCCCACAAAAAACTGCCCCGGAAAAAACCCGGGGCAGCGCGAAAAGCTAATTTGAAGTGGTTGTTTAGTCGCCCGCAACAACTTCCGCAGTGGCTTCTTTTACCTGCAATGCAGAAGCTGCGTAAGCATTTCCATTCCCCGTCGCAGGCGCAATAGTAACGGGCTTGAAGTTTGCAGGAACCGCCTTAGCAATATCCGACACGCTGCCAATCTGCACCACTGTCGGCTGCGGCTTCTTCAGCACCAGCTCTTCGTAAATCGCGCGCACTTTAGCTTGTTCCTGAATAGCCTTCTTGCGGCGAATGCGATCCTCTTCCGAGGCGGTCAACGGAATGTCGTGTTCCAGGTGGCGAACGCGCGCAGCGTCATCGGCGTCAATGATCAGCGAGTGCTCGAACGAGTTCAGGTTGACGGCCTTGCCCTTGGCGTAAATTTCGTGTTTGCCGTGTTCCTTGTACCACTGCGCCACCGTCGCGTTCTTGTGCATGTTTTCGATGATCTGCCGCCAACCCACGCCGGTGTTGTAAGCGCAGAAGGAAATTTCACCTTGCTGGGTGGCGTAGGGAATGATGCACATCTCGGTGCGGCGGAAATCATAGTTGAACAAATCCTGGAACCACATTCCCGCGATGAACAGGAAGTTCCAGGGGTCGGTCTGCCGCCGCTTCATGGCGTCTTCATAGGTACGCTCCGGTGAAGTGCGGCCGTATTTCTTTTCTGAGCCCTTGGTCAGCGCCCAGGTCTTGTCGAACTTCTTGAACAAATCATAAAGTTTCAAACCTTTGGGCCCCTGGAACGGTTTGTAGTTCTTCAACAGCGCCATGGCCATCATGAAGTTGGAGAAGTTCTTCCCGCGGGCGGCGTCGGTGATGTCGGTAACGTCCTTGGTCAGCTGCACAGCGTCAAGGAAGCGCGGAACAGGCGCCCATTCCTTGGTTTCCTTGTTAATCATCAGCGCAGTGCCCACCCCGCAATTCGGGTGGCACCCGCAGGAGAGCGAGCCCCACTGCGAATCCTGGCCCTTGACCATGTCGGAAAATCCCGCAAAGGTGCTGATGAAGGAAATGGGGAACCAGTCCCGCGTCGGCTCAACCTTGCCCACTTGCGCGCTAACATCCTTAGCCAAATGCGAAAGCGTGTAGCGCTGGCGCAAGCGCCGTTCCGGAGTAATGTCTTCGTCGCGCCCAGTGAATGAAACCGGCTGGAAGCTGACAAACGCGATTTTCTTGGGGTTTTCCATCGCGAACTTCACCACCGTGCCAACCTGATCGTTGTTCACGTTGTTAACGATAGTGACCACCAGCACGATTTCGATCCCCGCTTCGTGCATGTTTTCGATGGCGCGCAGCTTCACGTCAAACAGGTTGCCGATCTGGCGATGGCCATTGGCGTCGTTGCCGATGCCGTCGAATTGCAAATACGCGTAACGCATGCCCGCATCAAAAGCCTTCTTGCAGAACTCTTTGCTCTTGGCGAATTCGATGCCATTGGTGGCCGCCTGCACACTGTTGTAGCCAATCTTGCGCGCGTAAGACACCGCCTGCAAAAAGTACGGACTCATGGTCGGTTCGCCGCCGCTGAACTGCACGGACATCTGCCGGCGCGGCTTGATTTTCAGCGCATTGTCGAGAATTTCCTGAATTTCGTCCCAACCCAACTCGTGCACGTAGCCGACCTGGTTGGCGTCCATGAAACACGGATCGCACATCATGTTGCAGCGATTGGTCAGGTCCACGGTGAGCACCGAGCCGCGGCCGTAACGCACCGTGCTGGAGCCGTGCTTGTGCAGGTCCTCGTCGTTGTGCGCGGGAATATCGCGGCCCGGATATTGCTTCTCGATCCAGTTCAGCCACTTGGAATCGATGGCCATCATGTCTTCATAGTGGCCGTGCTGCGGGCAATCTTTTACCATCCAGACCTGGCCATCGCGCTCGATAATCTGCGCCTTGATCTCGCCGACCTTCTCGCTCATCAAATCGCGCCAATCTTTTTTGCCGGCGATGATGGCTTCGCGCGCTTCCTTCACGCATGCAGGGCAGAGCGAATCGGTCTGCCGTGGGAAACCGAGCGTGGGCTTGGTCTTCTCCCAGGACTTGAGCAGCGGCTTATCCGACCATTGAGGAGTTACAGATGGGTTCGGATTGCGCTTGTTGAAATGTTGGATCGTGTTGAAGGTGATCCCGGCAGTCTTGCACAGGACCCAATCCATCGATCTGAAAATCTGCGTTGCTACTCGATTCGGCATAAACTTCCACCCTCCAATTTCGGACTGCTGCTGGGATTTAGCCCATTCAATCGTTCGAACCGCTGCGACCGATTGCCCCCGGGCTTAAAAAGTACTACGTACCACGCTACCATCTGAAGCTGGTCAGACCACTAAGTCTTTGACCTCCTATAGTTTGAATGGTTACTGCTCCCAGTACCAGCGGGTTGCGCTGAACGGTCGGAATCCGGGGTTAAATGGTCAACCCCACCACTAAATGGGCGCCCATTTTGTCGGCTTGGTCCGCTCAAAACGGCGATTGCGCGAGCCAGCAGGTTCGAAGCGATTCTTGCTTTTTATTGATGACCGCCGCTCTAAGGTTTTTGCTGCATTGCGCTGCTGGGCGTCTTGCCTGCATAACTACTCTTGCGAATGGGTTCCGCAGAACTCTATTTCTCACTGAGGGTACCTTGAAAGAAAATTCCCCAGACGAGCCAGCGAAAACCGGCAAGAGCGATTCAAGCACTAAGCCCTCGCAACTATCCCGGCGCACCTTCCTCGGAAATATCGCCACCGTCGGAATTGCCACCACCGCAGCCCCGCTTCTCCAAGTCGGGGAGTTGGATGCACAACAGGTGCATCAACCGACCACTGACGTTGCCGAGGCGCCCACATCCGCTGGCACCATACCTGTTTCGCTAAAAATCAACGGACAAACAAAAAATTTACAAATTGAACCGCGCGTCACCCTGCTGGATGCGCTGCGCGAACATCTCGGCCTTTTTGGAACTAAAAAAGGCTGCGACCACGGGCAATGCGGTGCGTGCACCGTTCACGTCAATGGACGGCGCGTCAATTCGTGTCTCACCTTCGCCATCATGCATCAAGGCGACGAAATAACCACGGTCGAAGGCCTGGCAAAAAATGGCGAACTTCACCCGGTGCAGGCCGCTTTCCTCGAGCACGACGCATTTCAATGCGGGTATTGCACGTCCGGGCAGATCATGTCCGCAGTAGCGCTGCTGAAGGAACCCTGCGGCAAGGATGACGACGCGATACGCGAATGCATGAGCGGCAATATCTGCCGGTGCGGCGCCTATACCAACATCGTTGCCGCGGTGCGCAGCGTCCGCGGCGGAGCTTAGCGGCTTTAGCAAAAAGTTGCTGTAACTGGAAGAGGTTCAGCGTGTACGACTTTCAATATACGAAAGCTGGCGATGTAGGACAGGCGGTGACTAGCGTCTCTCCCACCGGCGCAAAATTTGTCGCCGGTGGAACGACGCTAATCGACCTCATGAAGCTCGACGTCGAGCGCCCCAAGCTGCTCGTCGATATTAACGGACTGCCACTCGACCGCATTGAACCGGAAGGCGATGGCGGATTGAAAATCGGCGCGATGGTGCGCAACAGCGATCTAGCACACGACGAGCAGGTGCAGCGGCTGTACCCCGTGCTGTCCCAGGCGCTTCTTTCCGGCGCTTCTCCGCAACTGCGCAATATGGCTACCACCGGCGGCAATCTCCTCCAGCGCACCCGTTGCTACTACTTCCGGGACGTAAATTATCCCTGCAATAAAAGAAATCCCGGCTCGGGATGCTCCGCGATGGATGGTTTCAACCGTATCCATGCGGTGTTGGGCACCTCTTCACATTGCATCGCCACTCATCCTTCGGACATGGCTGTTGCCATGATGGCTTTGGGCGCCACAATATTTGTGACTGGTCCAAAAGGGAATCGCAGCATCCCCATCACAAAATTCTATTTGCTCCCCGGAACAACTCCGGAGCACGAGAATGTCCTGGCTGCGGGCGAACTCATTACGCACGTCACCTTGCCTCCCCCCGCGCAAAATGCGAAATCGCATTACTTGAAACGCAGAGACCGCGCTTCCTATGAATTTGCCTTGGCCTCTGCGGCCGTGATTGTAGAACTCGATGGCCGAAAAATTCGCAAAGCGCAGGCGGCCATGGGTGGCGTGGGGACCATCCCGTGGCGCTCGCCTGAAGCCGAACACGAATTGGCTGGCGCGGAAGCCACTGACCGGAATTTTCGCAGGGCTGCGGAAGCAGCGCTTCGCGGCGCCAAGGGCCACAAAGACAATACGTTCAAGATTGAACTGGCAAAACGCACCTTAGTCCGAGCATTGCAGACGGTTACACAGGCGTAGAGGAGTTCGCGTGGCGGAACAAAGCACGGTCATTGGAAAAGACATTACCCGCGTCGACGGCATCCTTAAGGTCACCGGCGCCGCGCCCTACGGTGTTGAGTACCCCCTGGAAAACATGGCCTGGGGTGTGGGAGTCGGCAGCACCATTGGCGCCGGAAAAATTGCGCGCATCGACAGCAGCGCAGCGGAAAAAATGTCCGGCGTTCTGGCGGTTCTGCACCACGGCAACACCGACAAATTATTCCGCCCCGCCAATAGCTTTGAAGAAAGCAGCCGCCCGGGAGAATCGCGCCCGCCCTTTGAAGATGATCAGGTTTATTACTACGGACAATTCGTGGCTCTGGTGGTCGCGGACACCTTCGAACGCGCGCAGGCCGCCGCTGGCCGCGTGGTGGTGAAGTACGACGCTCGCACTCCCGACATTTCCACCGCGGAATTAACGCCCAAGGATCCTCCGGCAATCAAGAACGAACGCGGCGATGTCGACAGCGCGCTATCCAGCGCGCCAGTAAAGCTCGAGGTAACCTACGAAACCCCGGTGGAAACGCATAATCCCATGGAAATGCACGCCACCATCGCCACGTGGAGCAAAGATAAATTGACGCTGTACGAGACTTCCCAAGGCGTCGTGAATCATCGCAACGTCGCCGCCGAGGTGCTCAATCTGCAGCGTGAATCGGTGCAAGTCATATCGCGCTTTATCGGCTCCGGATTCGGATCGAAATTGTTCCCATGGCCTCATTCCTGGATGGCCGCGATGGCCTCCAAAAAACTCGGCCGCCCCGTAAAAGTCTCCGTGCCTCGCAGCATGATGTTCACCGCCGTTGGCCACCGCCCCTTCACGCGGCAGCGCATCCAGTTGGGCGCCGACAAAGATGGAAAGCTTGCCGCTTTCCATCACGAAATTCTGCAGCCGACGTCTATGGTGGATGACTACGTGGAAAATTGCGCTGAAGTAACCTCCATGCTCTACAGCTGCCCCAATGTCCGCGCCGTGCAGCACCTCATTCACAAAAATATTGGAACGCCCACGCCGATGCGTGGTCCCGGTCGAACGCCGTCGCTTTTCGCCATTGAATCGGCCATGGATGAATTGGCGGTGAAGTTGAACATCGACCCCATCGAGGTTCGCCTGCGCAACTACGCGGAGATGGATGAAGGGTCGAAAAAGCCGTGGTCCAGCAAACATTTGCGCGAGGCTTACCAGACCGGCGCGGAGAAATTTGGATGGAGCCAGCGAAACGCCAAAGTCGGCTCCATGACCAAGGGCAAAGAAATTCTGGGCTTGGGTATGGCCACCTGCACCTGGCCGGCGGGTCGCCATAACGCCGAAGTGCGCGTATCGTTGCTCGTCGACGGAACGGTGCGAGCCTCTTGCGCCACGCAGGACATTGGCACCGGCACCTACACGCTGTTTGCACAAATTATTTCCGATCGCACCGGCATCCCGCTGGATAAAATTCGCGTGCTCCTTGGGGACACCGCTATGCCACCCGGCCCAACCTCCGGCGGCTCCTCGGCGTCCGCCACGGTAATTCCCGCGATTGCTAAAGCCACGGATCAGGCTGTGCAGTCTCTGTTAAGAGTAGCCGCGCTGACTTCCGGCTCGCCTTTCGAAAAGGCCGATCCCAAATCATTAAAAATGACCGGCGGCCGGGTCCACAAGGAAGGTGACACCGCGGAAAGCGGCACGCCATTTCCCGATATTTTAAAATTGCGCAAACTTTCCGGTTTGGATGGTCAGGTAAAAACAGAAGCAGCGCCGGAAGCGAAACAATTCTCCATGCATTCCTTCGGAGCACATTTTTGCGAAGTGGCCTTCGACCCAGAAATTGCGCGCTTGCGCATTTCTCGCTGGCTCAGCGTAATTGACGGCGGCCGCATGATCAATCTCAAAACCTCACGAAATCAGATTCTCGGCTCCATCGTCATGGGCATCGGCATGGCCATTTTTGAAGAAACAATTTATGACCATCGTAACGGCAAGCCCATTAACAATAATTACGCCGACTATCTGGTCGCCGTGAACGCCGACATCCCTGAACTGGATTGCATCTTTCTCGATTTTCCCGACACCAAGCTGAATGAATATGGCGCGCGAGGAATCGGCGAGATTGGCCTGACCGGTTGCGCTTCCGCGGTAACCAGCGCCGTATATCACGCTACCGGCGTGCGCGTACGTGAATTGCCGGTCCGCATCGAAAATCTTCTAAAGACCGCTTAAGAGATTCTAGTCACGAACTCATTTCAAATTTATCAAGGAGCGTCACATGCCAGAGCAGGAAGTAATTGAACGGGCCCAGCGAGACAAAGAGGAAGGCACATCTCCCAGCACTCAGGCCGGCGAATTCGTGCGCGAAGAGATGCATCACATTCGCGAAGGGAAGCACGGTGCGGCCAGCACCAAACAGGCCATTGCCATCGGCCTTTCAAAAGCCCGCCGCGCGGGCGTGGAATTGTCGCAGCCGAGTGGACGCAATACCTCGGCGCGCACCCGCAAACAAGCGCAACGCGACAGTGCCAAAGGTCGGCGGGGACACCCTCTAAACGGCACTCCACAGCGGTGTTGAGGGCGTTGAAACGCGAACCGCGTTCGGCGGCTTCGCTTGCAGCCCTATCGCGGCACGCCAAAACTGTGGCGCGGAGGCGAGGCCCTGGTGCACGAAAGGCCGCGGCGCGAAGAGCAGTTCGCACCAAGGGTTCATCAGGTTTGCGACGCTCGGCGAGAAAAGCGGCGCGCAGCCGTAAATAGCGGCGCAGAAACAGCTAGAGCGCGCAGCGGGTTCACCTGGCCGCAAGCGGGCTACTCGTTCAGGATGGGACGCAGCACGGCGATTACGAAGTGCGCGAAATGCGAAGCGCCTTCATCCAGTTGCAGCCAGCGCACCACGCAGTGCTCGGCGAGATACTTGGGCACGCGAGCTTCCGTAATTCCCAGATGCTCCGCAAGCTGCTTGGTGATTGAATCCGCTCCGCGACGGCTGGCATTTCCCCGTAGCAGATTGGCCACCGCGACCCGTAGCGTCTGGCACGATTCGACATAGTAATAGCTCGTCAAATCGGAATCCGTTAGCACATAAACTCCCGGACCCACCGGCGCGTGGTTTGCCTCTTCAAGCTTCACAGCCTCACAAGTGAGCAAGCGCCGAAACTGCATCTCCAGCAACGAAATTCGCGACGATAACCCCGGATCGCCGTAGCGCCCTTTCGGGCCGGCACCAACGCCCTCAGGCAGTTGCTCAACCGGCAGCGCCGGCATTCCGCGACGCGTCGTCGGTTGCGGCGCCTCCGGCTCAGCGGGTGTTACAGCCGATGTTGAAGATGACGACGTAGAAGATGATGTCGCCCCGCGACGCGCACTTGGCGTGCTCGGCAGACGTGACGATCCTGTCGTATCGACTGCGGAACCCACTTTGCGACGGTTGCGCCCTCCGCGCCGGCCACGTCGGCGACGCCGCTTCTCGTCAGAGTCCACCTCCGCTGGTGGACCCTTCGATTCCGAGACACCTTCATCAGCGGATGTCTCCGCTTCGACCACATCTTCCGCGCGCGAAGGAGACGCGCCCTCTTGGGAAACAGACTTGGAAACCGGTTCGGAAACAATAGCTTCAAACGCCGCGGCGCTTTGCTCGAATGGCATCCCGGGTTCAGGCATCGGCACCGGCATTAATACTGAAGAAACGTCCGCGCTTCCGGCGTTCTCGCCGGGCCCGCCTGCTAGCCGCACCGCCGCTTCCTGCGCTTTTGTCTTCCAGTCAGCGCGACGAAAGCGCTCCGCTGCGGTGCCGTACCATTTTGCGGCGTCGGCATTGTTCGCCGCAGTCTCGAAATATTTCGCTAATTCGAACGCCACCATGGCGTCGTGCGTCTTTTCGTACAGCGCCGAAAGCTGCCCCGCGGGATCTTTAGAAGTTCTTGCGCGTCGAATACGCGCGGTGATTTGTTTCCAATCTGCCATAGAGGTGCCTGCATTGTAACAGCGGTAAGGTTCGGCGGCCACTAATGGCCGCGCTGAACCTCCTGACTAATTCTCCGGGATTTGTTCGCCGGTTCGCAGAAAATCCAGCAATTTCCCCGTTAAATTTTGTATCGGGGTCCAGCGGAATAGCGCTACCCCCAAAATCGTTCCAAAAGTGTTGGTGAAGAGATCTAATATTCCAGAGTCCCTTCCAGGAATGTATTCCTGCAATATTTCGATAATCAAACTGATAGCAGCGCCGCACAAAATCGTTACGATTGTCGCGTGCCTCACCTTTCGGTTGCAGCTCAGGTAAGCCACGAACACAAAACCAAAAGGAACGAACCCAAAAATATTTATCGCTACGTCGCGAGGCTCCAGCTTGTCAGCGGTTTCTTCCCAAGGCCACATCAGCATTTTTTTGTGCGGCACTGTGAAGACTTCCGGAATATATAATTCCGGCGCGGCATCTGGTTGGCCGCGCACATTCTGGCCAAGGCCTTCAGTAAAGGCGTATTGCGCCACAAGATGCTCGTCGACGCCCGCTCCCTGAACCGTTTTATTTCCGTTCCAGCTGGCATATTGGCTGGCGATTTCCTGGGCAGTGAGTACACGATCATATATAGCCAGGTCCAGGATGCTGCCTCGCCAGGCGTTGTCCATCACGGCCGAATCCCCCAGCACCAATTGACCGGCAAAATCCGCGCAAGAAAGCCCCATCCTGGTTATGCCTGCTGCGCGTATTCCATTGCGGTATGCCACGCTTCCCTGGGGGCCTGAAGTAATGCTGAACGACACCGGTTCACGGTTTACAAACGCATGATCGAGGTCCACTTCCGGGGTTTTCAAGTGGTTTTTGGCGTCGCGGTAATCCTTTCTGATCAACAGGAAATCCCGCCACTGCATTAACCTGAATTGAGATCTATCTTCAGGTGTGTAAATTCCCAGCAACGTCCCTGAGGCGCCGCGGTGGGCCTCATACGGTTGCACGCGAATCGCGAGCGTACAGGAGGAGTCACGTTGCGGCCGCGTGCGTTCGATTGGTTCCGTACTGAAAATCACTCCGTGTTCCCCGAATTGCAGCCCTTTTCCAGTCGCTAGCCACGCCACTTGATTTTTTGGAAATGGATTGAAGGGCCACAGCCCTGCTGTAAATAATGTGCTAAGCACGACTATGCATGCCAATGGAAGCGCCAGATCTGCGGCGGATAAACTATTTTGTTTGCTCATCAAAGCTTTACAGGAATTTTAGCGATGCATTCAGTATACGACGCCTCGGCCGGGTGCCCCATGTTCGCAGTTGAGTTATGAACATGCGTCTTGGGATTAATCGCCACAACTCCCAGCCCGCCCCTTATCGCAAATCCAAAAAACGCGAACGTATCCCAACCTCAATTTTCAAGGGTTTACCCCGTGGCTGATTGGTCCTGCAGTTTCCCAGAAGTTCATGCCCGCTGCGAAACAAAACAATATTTTGATGAGGTTTGCCGATTGACTGTTTACAACCGGCTGGGTACTCTTGGTCTGGCCCGCTGGAGTCGGCGACATGCAATATCTGCGTCCAGTAGTTTCAGCCGTTTTGATCATAGCGATGGGCTTCACCCCCTCCTGGGGTGCCAGTGGTTCTGCGTTTGGTACGGTCATAGCCGCTGAGGGCGCCAATGTAGGTGGCGGCAGTTTGTCCGCTGGAACCACGGTCTTTGCCGGCGACCGACTATTCACCACCGGCACCGGCAGTGTGCATCTTCGCGCTGGCGCCGCCCGCCTTCTGCTTTCTGGCGACAGTGCCGTAGTTTTGGCGAAAGCCGTTTCTCCCGAGGCCAGTCTGACGCGTGGGACCGCCGTCTTTTCAACTGCAACCTCCAACGCATTCGCAATGCACGTCGGCGGCATGGTGATTCGCCCCGAAACCGATCAGCCCACCGTTGCGCAGGTTACCGTGGTGGGCCCCAAACAGCTTGTGGTGCGAAGCACGCGCGGGGCGGTTTCGGTTGCGGTAGACGATGATGTGCGCGTCATTCCCGAAGGCATGGCTTACCGCATTGTGCTGGATCCGACCGAAGCGGAGGTGGCTGCCGCTGATGCCG
>Ga0209625_1000151_pt1 | contig 16740 bp, 22 predicted proteins | sample JacPin_JW_Ref_M2_FD_187960 | JGI IMG/M metagenome (GOLD analysis project Ga0209625, IMG submission 187960) | Forest soil microbial communities from Algoma, Ontario, Canada - Jack Pine, Ontario site 1_JW_Ref_M2 (SPAdes) (version 2) | ecosystem: Environmental > Terrestrial > Soil > Boreal...
GGAATGTACTAAACCGCACGGAAAAGGCCTCGGGTCTAAAGACCCGAGCTACATTGAAACGAAGGGCGTTCCGGTTCGCCGGGACGCCCTTTTTGTTTTGGAAGGAAGCAAGGAAGCATAGAGGCACCGAGGCAGGCAAAGAAACGAAAAGCGCCGGCTGAGGCCAGCGGTACATAAGGCACCGCGATTTGAATGCCCGCACGTGTGGTGCAAGCGTCATTTTTTGATGAGCCGCCTTCCGGCGGACCTACGCTACTGAGAAGCGAAGTTGCAAAAGCGGCCGTGGGAGCGGCATTCTGATAAGAATGCCGGAACTGCCGGACATTGCTGCTTACATCAGCGCTCTCGAACCTCGCATCATCGGCCAGCCGCTAAAGCGAGTGCGGCTGGCAAGCGCCTTTCTGCTTCGAACCGCACAACCGCCGATTACCGACACGGAGGGACGCGTGGTGCGCGCACTGCGGCGAATCGGCAAGCGAATCGCGATTGGTGTGGAAGGCGATCTCTGGCTCGTGCTGCACCTGATGATTGCCGGACGATTGCACTGGCGGCCGCAGGGGGTGCGACTCTCGGGCCGGCAGAGTCTGGCAGCTTTTGATTTTCCCAACGGGTCGCTCGTTCTGACGGAAGCGGGCACAAAGCGCCGAGCATCGTTGCACGTTATTGCGGGCGAAGAGGGTTTGCGTTCGATCGATCTGGGAGGAATCGAGATTTTCACGAGCGATCTCGCGTCATTTCGAGCCGCGCTTACCGAGGAAAATCGCACGCTCAAGCGGGCTCTTAGCGATCCGCGCCTGGTCAGCGGTATCGGTAACGCGTATTCGGATGAGATCCTGCACGCCGCGCGACTCTCCCCAGTGACGCTCACGCACAAGCTCGACGAGCACGAGTGGGAAAGGCTGTTTGCCGCCACGCGCGACACGCTCCAGATCTGGATCGAGCGGCTGCGCGCCGAGGCGGGAGACGGCTTTCCCGAAAAGGTGACCGCGTTCCGCAAGGATATGGCAGTTCACGGACGCTACGGACAGCCTTGTCCAAGATGCGGGGAAAAAATTCAGCGAATTCGATACGCGGACAACGAAACGAACTACTGCGCGCGATGCCAAACGGGCGGAAAAGTTCTTGCCGATCGGAGTTTATCGCGGCTATTGCGATCGGACTGGCCGCGCACACTCGAAGAGCTCGAGGCGCTGAAGCGGCGCTAGAACGGGTGCGGCGCAGGCTTGCCGACACACGTCAGCGGTGAATCGATTGTTGGAGACTTGCGACGAATGCCTCGGCGTCTTCTACTTCTATGACGAGCTCGTTGTAGGATTCGTCAGCGAGAGTGATCACCACCGCTCGCTCGGGACGATGGATGTCCCAGAAGATTCGTTTACCGTCCTGGTAAAAAGTCCCAGCCGTGATCACGCCCGGCACAGACGTGCCCGGCCACTTAAGCCCGTGAAACCACGTCTTCGTCACTTCCTCATCTGTCCGAACACTGGTGATGTGTCGCAATGGAATGCTGAGCTCGCTTTTAAAAGCCCAGACCTTATCCATACCTTCAACGCGTAGGTGCAATGTTTCGCCGGTGATTTCAGGCCTCACCATGGGTTCAATCTAGCACGGACGAACCGCTGCCGTCAGGTGTAGCAGCCGCAGTTTTGGTATGTGCGTAGTTTCCACAATAGAAATTCACAGCGCGAACGTGTGAAGGTGAAAAACGACAAAAATTGTCGCCGCAACTGCAGCAACCAGGTTGCAGCAAAAAGCAGTTTTGAGGGATTTCGGAGCGTACTTCAGCCTCTTCTCTTGCGCTCATGGAGCGGGGTGTCACGCGGTGGCGTGATCGAAAGGATTGCCGTAAAAACGGCGCACAGGCAAGAGTGCCTGTGCCACTAGAAGGCGAAACCAAGAGCAAAAACCGGAGATGCCCTTCGGTACTCAGGGCGGGCCGTGGTACGAAAAGCGAAAGACGCGGCGAGGCAAGCCTCGCCGAAGAGAAAGCGGCGGCAAGCCGCCGCACTCCAGAGCAAGGTCAAGAGAGCCGGCAAGTCCGATTTCAGGACTCCGGTGGACTCCCGAAACCGGAGATGCCTTCGGTACTCAAGGGGGCCGGTGATACGAAAAGAACGATGTGGCGATATGCGCCAAGAATCGACGATCGAGGCCCGGTGTTACGTTGGCGCAGGCTGAAGCCTACGCTACTGAAGGCAAAGGCGGCGGGGAAGATTTGACGATGAGCATACCGCGAGCGTGGCAGCGAAGAGAGCGCCAGTTGAAGCGGCCGATTCGGAGGGCCGAGGAGCCGGAAGCGGCATGGGCGGCGAGGAAGCGAATTTCGCACCGGGGCAAGACGCTGCGCGCGTTTCGCGCTTACCTCGATCTGCTTGATACTGCGGCATATATGCAGAATGAGCTTAGCACCCAGCTTGCGGCGTTCGACGTGACCATGCGCGGCCTGCGGGTTCTTGAAATGCTGTACCGGCGAGGCCCGACCGGGACGCGCGTGGCAGCAGTGAAATTGAAATGCAGCCGGTCGAACATCGAAAAAATCGTCCTGCGGCTGGAGGAGCGCGGCTGGGTGGCGCGGGAACTTTGGACGCTGCCTCCGGCGGAAATCAATGAGTCGCGTTTGCCGATGGAGAGACGCGGCAAAAAGAGAGAGGGGCGAGCGATCGGAATCATACGGCTGACGCCGCGAGGGCAAAAGTTTATCGGCACGTTTTTTCCGAAGCACGCGAAGGTGGTGAAGTCGCTGATGCGCGCGCTGGACGGGAAGGAGCAGGTGACGTTGAGCCGGCTGCTGCTGAAATTACGGCAGGGCGACATCGTAAGGTTCGTGCGGGAGATTCGGATGTACGACGAGGAGGATTGGGACGAGGTGATGAGGGAGGGGCGGAAGTGATCAGTGATAAGTGATGAGTGATCGAGTGACGAGTGATGAGTGGCGTAAGGAGCATGGCTTGACGTCGTATCCCAGAATTGGGATAGTAAAATTACATATGGGTGGACGAAGAGCTAACCGGGCGATCATTCCCAGCTCCGGAAATGTGTTCGCCGATCTGCGCCTATCGAACGCGGAAGAAAAACAGACCAAGGTGCGTCTGGCTGTGGCAATTAACAGGATTCTAGCCGGCCAAAATTTGTCGCAGGCGGCCGCAGCGCGCCGACTGAAAATCAATCAGCCGAAGATTTCCGCGCTTGCGAATTACCGGCTCGAAGGATTCTCCGTCGAGCGCTTGATGCATTTCCTGACCGCGCTCGATCGCGATGTGGAGATCACGATCCGCCCAAAGCCGCGCTCGCGCAAGGAAGCGCGCATCCTCGTTTCGGCGGCGTGACAGCATTGAGCGCGACGCGCAACCGAGCGAAAGCGAAAGACGCCGGCTGGAAGCCAGCGCTACAAGGGATAGGGGCCAAGTCAAACGAGCTGGCGAGACGCCGGCGGTACTAAAGCACCCACGATTTGAATTGGCGCTCGTGTAGCGTCTGCGAGCAAGTGGTGGACGGCGGCACAGGCAGGATTGCAGGATTACATAGTTCACGAACGGAAGGTATACTCCTGCGACTTTGCGGAGAGGTAACGGGCACGGTATTCCTCTCCGATTTAAGTCGGACGGGATGACCTCATGCTCTTTGACGGAATTATTGCTGTTCTTTTGGGCGCATGCGCTTGGCGTATGGCTTATCTGGGGGTGCATGTAACTATCCATCCCCCGGAGTTACGAAAAGGAAGAACAAAGAAGTCACTGAAGAGAGAGTTTTATCTTATTGGGGCGCTCTCGACCATCCTAATTTTGATTCAAGTTTACCGAACGGACCGAACATATAACGCATTGCTAGGTGAGATTAATAAGGGACGCAATGCGGCGGTATCGATGTTTACGGTTACGCCTCCCGGCCCCAGCCATGCAGAAGACCTAATCGATGGAGCAGCCCTGAAATTTAATGTTAAGTTCATGGTTCGAGAGAATACCGCGAGAAATATGCGAGACGCGGTGCAACTGTATTTGGTAGATAAGCCGCCAAGCCCTGATGTAAGTAGGGCCGTGGTAGCACAATTCAAAAGCACAGAATCACAGCAATTAAACTACCAAGGGCAGGATATGGGAATTGATACGGGTAGATGGGAGACCGTTTCCTTGCCCGTAGAAGAGAAACAGATTTGGGGGATCATGGCCGGAACCTCGACTCTCTACATCATCGGAACTGCACATTGGGTGAACCCCTCTGGTTCTGATGGCCACTCGGATGGATGCACTTACTTACAGAAACCAGATCAACGTCGCATTACCTTTGAAAACAGTGTCTGGCATTCGTGTGGGGTTTAGGAAATCATGCAGGATTGCCTGCGCTACTGAGCGAGGAAGATAACTCAGTTGCTCTCGGTCCTTTCGAAGATGGCGATTTCGTTTGCGACTATTCGATCGGCGCCATAGATCGAGTAGGAAAGAGTGAGTAACTGGCCGTCGGGTGAGGCGGTCAGCGACTCGAGCAGGGCAATGTTGCCGTTCTTCTTCGCCGTGCCCGAGATGCTCCCCGTGCCGCAGGCCAGGAACTCGATCCGGTCAGTACCTTTTCCCGATGCGGAATACGATGCCGGCCGAAAAGCGAACGGTGCCTGTGGTATTTCCATTCGCGCGGAAGCCGAAGTATTCCAGTTGCGGCCGTAGCGCGAATCTTCCCCGGCGGTCGAGCCCAATGTCAGCTCCAGCGCCAGCGCCGAATGCAAACGCGTTGGACGCGTTGGTAAAACCTGTTGTCACCGCCGAAGCATGTTGTCCGCCGACTAGAACCTGCGCGAACGGAACAAGTCTGTCCCACTTGCGGTATGAAAATCGCGGGCCAAACGTGTAGGTTTCGGCGGTCAAGCTCACTCCGGGAGAGGCGTGATACGCGCCGAAATCACCGACGGCTCCGAGCCAATTGTTGACATTCAAGGCGACCGAGCCGCTGCCGCCGTTCATAAAGAAGGTAAAGCCCTGGCCGATCCAAAGAAAAGAGTATCCGGCTGCAACGTCAGCTTTTGGTGTGTCTTGCGCGCGGGAAGGGAATGGCAAAAGTGCGAAAGCAAGGGCCGCCAACAGGAGTTTCTTCATGTCGATTTCCTTTGCTCCTGAAATGCGTCTTCGCCAGCATCGAGCGAGAGAGGCACAGGCACGGAGCAAATCAAAGACGCCTGGCTGGAAGCCAGCGCTACAAGAAGCAGAAACAAAGTCAAAAGCTACTCCAATTGTCACTATCTTGTCACTAATTCGGCTGCTGGGCTCTTTACAGCAACTGTGAAGTTCCCTCTGGCATCGAATCGCCCGGTATTACAAGAATCCACGGATGCCGGCGGCACTTCCATCAGGAGCGGCCTAAGCTCTCTTTTATTTTGGGGCCGCCGAGCCTCCACCAACTAGATCCAGGGGTGGACAACAAAAACCCGTAACGGATGGGTGCGCTTCGAATAAGTCTATTTGAGCGCGCGCCGTCGAGATTTGCCCAAATAAGGAGACGACAGATGAATGACGCTAGAAGTGTGTTCAATCGCAAGTCGAATCGCCGGAAGTTCCTGACGAATGGAATGCTCGCTGCGGGTGCGGCGACCGTTGGCGCAGGTCTGCTGCCGGGTCGATTGTCAGCGTTCGGCCGTGACAATGACGAACAGGACGATCGCGCTCCTATCACCAAGGGCGATATCGCCATTCTCACGTTCCTAAGCGCTCTCGAGCAAATCGAAGAGGACCTCTGGGTGCAGTATTCGGAGCTCGGCGGCGTGCAGGACAACGAAGTTTCAGGGAAGAATGGCGGAAACGCGCTCTATACGGCCGCTCTAACGATTCTCGACGGCGATATGGCCCAGTACGTCCACGACAACACCGACGATGAGATCAGCCATCATCGCTTCTTGAACGCCTACTTGGCCTCAAAAGGCGCCAAGACGGTGGACTTGAGGAAACAATTTGCGACGCTCAAAGGCAGCACGGCAGATGGTTCAACGGGAGCTTTGCGCCTCACAAACCTCACGCAGCTCACCGTTGACACCAGTTTCTGGTCACGCTACCGCAGCATCACGAATCCCGATTTCGATCCGGGCGCGCCGTTCGTGCAAGCCGTCCCGAGCTTGAACGTGAAGCAGCACACGGCGATTCCCAGGTCCAACGCTGACACGGCGGGCAGCACGATCAGCGCCGACAACACTACAAGCATCAGTGCTCACCTCCAGGCCATCGCCTTCACTGCCGGATTCCACTTTGCATTTATCGAGCAAGGCGGCAGCAGCCTCTATCCCACGCTGGCGCAGAAGGCGACGAACCTCGAGGTCTTGCGAATCTTGCTCAGCATCGGACCAAGCGAGACCATGCACTTCCAGACGTGGCAAGACAAGGCCGGCAATGCGCTTCCCGTATCCGACTTCGACAGTGTGAACAACTCGTCCGTAACGTTTTCGACGCTGTCTGCAGCTAAGGGCGAGACGGATCCCGAGTCGCTCGCCGGCGATACGTTGCAGGCCAACCTGATCATGCCCGAGCCAACCCATTTCATCGACCAGGGCTTGGGTCCCGTCGCCATCGTTCGCCCAACGTCCACTAAGTTCGGCGGCGCTGTTGCTTCCTTTCAGAGTTTCGTGGATGACGGGCTCTTCATCGGCCAGCCGAAGCACTTCTTCGACTTGCTCTTCGATCTGGCTAACGAAGCGGACCAGGCAACGCGTCAGATCTAGGCACAAAGAGGCAGGAACGCCGCCAGGGGGGCGTCCCAGGATATCGGGACGCCTTTTTTCTTGCGAAGAAGACGCGCCATCTAGCGGAGACGCCTATTTCGTTTGTTCGTACACGCGACAGTCCATCCCACAAGCGCACAGCGCGACTCCGCCTCCGGTCCGCTGGCGCGATGCATTCCCTTGCGAAAACAGAAACTTACGGCGTCGAGCTAAATGGAATCGAAAATGCACACTGCAACGTGTCGCGATATAGTCTAGCGTCAGCCGCTAGAGCGGCCGTGAGCTAAATCCGTAGCACCCGGAAGGAGCAAGCATGAAACGGCACGATCTTACCCGCAGGCAGTTACTTCAAAGTTCAGCAGTGCTCGGATGCGCCGCAACGTTTCCCTTTTCCCGCGCGGCCTGGGGCGGCCAGAAAACGAGCCAGCCCGCTCAGTCGGTGGCTGGAGACAGCGCTGCGCCGCTCACACCACCAGCCAGTGGCAAAATCCCAGTCGCGTTTCCAATCTCCGATGGCGCCGTCGTCATTGACTTCTGCGGCCCCTGGGAAGTTTTTCAGGACGCGTCGCCGATGGACGGCAAGAGCGGATTTCAGCTCTACACCGTCGCCGAAAAGAACGCGCCCATCGAAACATCGGGCGGCATGAAAATCCTGCCAAACTACACATTCGAGAATGCGCCGCACCCGAAGGTGATCGTGATTCCCGCGCAGAATGGCGACAACGAAGCAATGTATCGCTGGATTCGCGAATCCTCCAAAACCACCGACGTGACCATGTCGGTCTGCACCGGCGCATTCGTACTCGCCAAGACTGGCCTGCTCTCCGGCAAATCCGCCACCACGCACCATTACGCCTACACAGATCTGGCGTTGAAGTATCCCGACATTCACGTGAAGCGGGGTTATCGCTTCGTCGAAGAAGGAAAAATCGCCACCGCCGGCGGGCTCACTTCGGGAATGGACCTGGCGCTGCGCGTCGTCGAACGCTACTACGGCCACGATCAAGCGATGCGCACCGCACTCAATATGGAGTATCAGGGCCAGGGCTGGCTCGATGCCACCGGCGCCGCGAATGCAATCTACGCGGAAGTGGGAACCACCGCCAGCGTAACCTGCCCGATCTGCGGCATGGAGGTAGACGAAAAATCGGCCCCGACGTCCGCGTACAAGGGCCATACCTACTACTTCTGCAGCAATGACCACAAGGCGATTTTCGACGCGTCGCCAGAGAAAGCGTTGCAGATGGCGATGGCAAACAAATAGGAGCTCGTAGGAGCTGGCGCTTGCGCACGGCCTTCTGCGACTGACGAGCGCCAATGTTGTATGCCGCATTGACATTGGTTACGAAAAACGAGTCGGGGACGCATCAGGCTTCCCCATTGAGTTCCCACCACTTCGGATCTGCGAGAACCACGGAGGTTTCAATCTGCCGTTCTGGCACCGTCCAATAACGCCTCAGAAGAAGTTCCTTCTGCTGGGGGCGAACGATTCGAAAGCCATGCTTTTCGTAAAAGCGGATCGCCCATACCGCATCCGACCAGGTGCCGATCAATACCGGACCTGGCGTCGGCTTCCGCAAATGAGAGAGCAACTGCGATCCAACTCCTCCCTTCTGTTTGCTGGTGGCGACGTAGGCGTGCCGAATCAAAGTCACGTCCTGGACCTGCTGAAAGCCCATCACACCAACCAGCTTTTCGCTCTCTTCGTATCCCCAGAACGCGACGCCATCATCGATTTCATGGCGCAGCTCGCTCTTGGACATGTATGGTTCCGTCCAGCGATCTTCAGGGATGACGCCTTTATAAGCTTGCGCGCCATCGTTGATAATGGCCCAAATCAGCTCAAAGTCGCGGTCATCACACCGGCGGATCATGCGTACGCGGCCTCCCAAGGCTGGCATCTCATTTATGCAGGCAGGATCTCGGTCGGATGCTCAGCACCCTACAAATCGCATGTTGGCTTAAGCGATGTCTTGAACGAAATTGCAGGTGACCAGGCTGGATTAGACGACGGCGGCGCGATAACGACTGGGTGTTACGCCCAGTTGGCGGACGAAAGCGCGGGTCATGTGGCTCTGGTCGGCGAAGCCGGCCAGTATGGCTGCTTGGGCTGGTGTTTGGCCGTCCGCCAGAAGACGCCGCACCAAACGCACGCGCCGCTGAACAAGGTACGCATGCGGCGTGATTCCGACTTCGCGGGCGAAACCCCGCAAAAGCTGGAAGCGGCTCACGCCCGACAGTGCAGCCAACTCGGCCAGAGATACGTGCGCGTCCGGAGCAGAATTCAAACGCTGAATCGCCTTTGCCACGCAGGGCGATGGGCCATTGGGTGCGGGTCGCGCAATTCCGTGCTGGCGCAGCACCCACATTAGGGAGCGAAGCAGATTCTCTTCCCCGGCAAGCGTGTCCGGTTGGGCGGCCGTGAGGCATGCAAACAGTTCGGCGAAATGCCGCGCCAGCAATGGGTCCCGCGCCACAGGACGCACGATCTCGGCCGGGCCCACAAACTCTTCTCTTACCTCGCGGGCCATAATGGCAGGATCGAGATAGATCATCCGCCACCCACGCGCCCTGCCGTCCACGGGTGCACCGTCGTGTATCTCGCCAGGGTTCGCCATAATCACGTCGCCGCCCGCCGCGGTGACGGAACCAACGCCGCTCCATGAGCGCTGCGCACCAAACGCTATAACCCCGATGCTGAACTGCTCGTGGGAATGGCGCGGGAAATGATGGTTCGAGACGAGCGTCATCACCTCAATTCCCGGAATCGCCGTTTTGTGCAGCTTTACGTCGTGAACTCGGAGCGCCATTCTGATTTGCCTTCTTCTTTAGACGCCACGAAGCGATATCCGTTCAGCCTATCCAGACCGGTTACCTCACTTCGCCAGCACGCGCAATGTGTTGCGGTAACGCCGAGCGATATCCTCAGCCTTCTCGAATCTCTTTTCGAACCCCGGATCGTAGGCGGTAAGTTGGTAAGTGCCTTCCGGCCCCTCAATCAGGAAGAGCCGGTCGCCTTCATCCGCTTTTGGCCGGCTTATAACCTCCTTCGGCAACACCACGCCAAGCGAATTCCCGATTTTCTGGACCTTGAGCTTCACCAACGCTTCGCCTCCGCTGCTATAACGATTGTAGCAACCTCCTCCGGAACGACGGCAAGCCGCGCGCCCTTCACGAACCGGAGAGAGTTCGGTGAGGATGAACCGATCGCGGCGGTAGGGGAGACTGTCGGCGGGTTGGACGTCCTCTCGAAATCTGTTGAAGCCTTCGACACTCGGGATGAATCAATCTTTAGCTTCAATCGCCTCACCACGTCGGGACAGGTTTCGATTCAATGGCTTACAGATGAATGCCATTTGTCTAGCCCGACTTCGATTCTTGGCAAGGCGTTTGCACTCGCCTGTGATCGGAGCAGAAAACACGGAAGAGAGCAAAAGCGGACCGTGAGAATGAGGTCCAAAGGCGCATAGGCATTTCCCCCTGAACTCGTACGGCCCGCGGCCAAAGGAAAAACCGGAATGAATCCAATCACGCCGGAAAACAATAAGCTTGGATTTATCGGAGTTGGCTACATGGGCCAGCCCATTGCGCGGAGGCTTCTTGAGTCTGGCTTCAAGTTGACCGCTTATGACCAAGATCACAGCAAGGCGCAGGAGCTGATTCGATATGGCGGCGCCGTCGCGGAAAGCGTTGCGGAGCTTTCCTCCAGTTGCAACGTCGTGTTGTCGTGCCTTCCGACCGATGAAGCTGTCCTGAACATCTATCGAGGTCCAGGCGGTGCGTTCGCGAATGCGCATCGCGGCTCACTGGTCATCGACATGAGCACGGTGTATCCGGAGACCTCGCAGGCACTCTCGCAACTAGGTTCCGAGCGTGGAGTCGAAGTCCTCGATGTGACCATATCGGGGAGCACTCCAGCCGCGGAGCAGGGGCAGTTGACGCTGTTCGGCGGCGGAGAGCAGCGATGCTTCGACGCCGCCGAGTCAATTTTCCGCGAAATTGCCCGAAAGTGGTTTTATCTGGGGCCGAGCGGCTCTGGAGCGACGATGAAGCTTGTCGTCAATAGCCTGCTGGGAATTGGAATGCAGGCGATTGCCGAGGCCGTTGCACTCGGTGAGAAGGCTGGCCTCGATCGCAATCGTTTGCTCGACGTGCTGTCCCAAACCGCAGTTGTCGCTCCGGCGCATGTGGGAAAACTGCAGAGGGCGATGATCGGCGACTACAGCCCTCAATTTCCGCTGAGGCTCATGAACAAGGATTTCGGGCTGATTCTCAATCTCGCGGCTGCGGTCGGTGCGCGGATGCCTGCCACCGTGGCTGCTTTTGAAGTTAATTCAAGGCAATTGGACCAGGGAAACGAGCAAGATTTCTCAGCAGTGATTCTGCAAATGGAAGAGCAAGCTCATTTAGGTTCCATAGACAAAGGGCGAACTCGAGTCCGCGCGGCTTCGACGAAAAAGTAGTCTACCTGGATGAAGTTTAGGAGATGAAGTTTAGGAATTGACCAGCCGTTTAGCGGCGAGGCTGAGCGAGAAAGGCCAATTGTAAGAACTCTCGAACATCGGAGAGCAAAGCTATGATCAAAATAAGACGACTGGGCTTCGTATCGGTGATTTTATTATCGATTGGCATCGCCGGCTTGGTAGCGTATTCGCAGGAGAAGGGAGGCGAATACGTCTCCCCGTCGGAAGCCGTTCCGAGGGGCAAAGCGCCCAAGATGCTAGTTCAATTGCTGAGCGCTGAAGAACCGACGAAACAGTATGCGGTCATCTTCTACCAGGGAGACGAGGCTTTTTCCGGACTGCTGGAATTTGCTGAGAAGTATCACGTTACGAGCGCGCATTTCACTGCTATTGGAGCAATCGATGGAGCAACCGTGGCGTGGTTCGATCCCCAGCGCAAAATGTACAAGAAGATTCCCATCAAAGGTCAACACGAAGTGATTGGGATGAGCGGCGACATCGCGCTCTATCAAGGAAAGCCCGTAGTCCATACTCACATGGTAGTGGGAAGTCCAGACGGCACAATACACGGCGGTCACGTTCTCGATGCGAATGTATCACCTACGCTGGAAGTAATGGTTACAGTCGATCCGGTAACGATGCAGAAGCGGTTCGATCCGGCAACAGATCTGACGTTGATTGATCCGGGTTTGAGGTAGGAGCACATTGTGCGGCGGCTGCAAAGCAAATAAGAAAGGACGAGTGGAACAACCATGGCTGAAGTGCGTGTGATTGCAAGATTCGTGGCGCTCAAAGGAAAAGAAAACCAACTCAGAGCACTGCTGCAGGGCATGTTAACTCCCACGCACGCCGAACCGGGATGTAAAGCGTATGAACTCTATGAGTCAAACTCAAGGGGGCGGTTCTATATCTACGAAATATATGACAGTCAGGCTGCGCTCGACCAACACGCAGCCAGTACTCACTTTAAACGCTTGAACCAAACCGTCGGGGAGTTGCTACAAGAGCCCTTCGAGGTAAATATCCTGGAGAGGATTCTGACTGGCGCCGCCGCGGCGTGAAATTCACAAGTTGCAACCGAATCCCGGGCTCAGCAACGGATTCATTGAAAGCCTGCCCATGAGATGGAGACTCCGAAAATCCTTCAAGATCCTTGCGCCGGGAAGCTCATTGCAAAAAAGGGTGGCCTATAGCCTCGCCATCGTCAGGTTGATTCTCGTCCCTGTTATTTTCTTGGCTGTGTATTACCTATTCGCGATGGGCCGGATCGTGGACCGCATCGTGAATGTCGATGCGCCCGCGGTAAAACTGGCGGAACAGGCCTCCTTCGAGATATTGGAGGCCCGGCGTGCAGCGCGAAACTACTTTCTCTTCCAGGATCCACAATATCTTCGAGAAAACCAGGAATCGATGACGAAGGTCAGCCAAATCCTGCTTCGTATGGCGGATCTTGAGCCTGACGAAAATGCCGGCGTCCGGAAGGCTCTGGATGCAGTCAATCAATACCAGCAGCTATTCGCATCAGCAGTTTCGACAATGGGGCAGCGCAGCGAACAACCCGTCGACCGGATGAGAGAGGCGATGATGGCCTACGAAAAAGATTTGGACGCCCTCGTCGACGAAGCCCAACACCAGACACGCGCCGAGTTAATTAAGGATCTTCGCGCCCGAGTCGACTCGTTTGATACCGGGATTATAGGAGCTATGAAAGCGACGAACCCTGCGTTGCGCGGAGTCATGCCTGACCTCCGATCGTCAAGTCAACAGATCTTGCAGCTGACGTACGGCCTGGAGCAGCAAAATTGGGCGCGCGTCGAGGTAGACCATGAGGAAGCTCGCCACTTGATCCGTCGAGCTGAATGGGCGCTGAGCATCGTTTCCGCCCTCACTCTTTTGTTTAGCGTGTGGGCCAGCATAGTTCTACCTCGAAAGGTGATACAGCCGCTGGTTAGCCTCAAAGAGGCGGTTGATCATGCTGCCACAGGGAATTACGAAGTTGAATTCGAACTCCATGGAGGTGGTGAAGTCGTGGAGCTTGCAAAGAGCGTCCAAAACCTCACCTCATTGTTGCGGAAACAGCAATACGATCGGGAAGAACTAGAAGCGAAACAAGAACAAAAGGAGGAGAAGGTGCGTCATGAGTGACAAGAAAAATCAACATAACCAGGAGGATTTACACCATCCGTATCTCACGTCGGTTTCGCCAACTCCCGGCACCGCAGGCTCCAGCATTTCGCGGCGCGGATTCCTCGGATTCGCGGCCGCGGCCTATTTCTCGGCGCACGCCGGCAGACAGGTCCCGTCATCAGAATCCAGAAACGGCATTCCTTATCGAACGCTGGGCCGCAACAGAGAGAAGGTTTCGCTCGTCGGGCTTGGTGGCTATCATCTCGGCAAACAGGCAGATCCTCAGGAAAGCATTCGCATCATCCGCGCGGGTCTTGATGAAGGAATCAATTTTCTCGATAACTGCTGGGACTATAACGGCGGCGAGAGTGAAATTCGCATGGGCAACGCGCTGCGCGACGGTTATCGCCAAAAAGCTTTTCTGATGTCCAAGATCGATGGACGCACCAAGGCCGCAGCCACGAGCCAAATCAACGAGTCCCTGCGCCGCCTTCAGACCGACCGGATCGATCTCCTCCAGTTTCACGAAGTGATTCGCGACACCGATCCGGACCGCATATTTGCCAAAGGGGGAGCGCTGGAGGCCGTCTTAGAGGGCCAGAAGGCGGGCAAGATCCGCTTGATCGGCTTCACAGGCCACAAAAGTCCAGACATTCATCTGAAAATGCTGGCCACCGCTGCAAAGCACGACTTTACGTTCGATGCAGTTCAAATGCCTCTCAACGTAATGGACGCGCACTACGACAGCTTCGAGAAGAAAGTTTTGCCGGTGCTCGTGAAGAACGATATCGGCGTGCTCGGGATGAAGCCGATGGGCGACCACTTCATCCTGGAAAGCAAGACGGTGACTGCAGTCGAATGCTTGCACTACCCGATGAATCTGCCCACTAGCGTGGTGATCACTGGATGCGACTCGATGCCAATACTCAACCAGGCGCTGGGCGCAGCTCGGAGCTTCCGGCCGATGAATTCAAATGAGGTTGCAGCGCTACTCGCAAAGACCACTCAGGCGGCACAATCCGGGAAGTACGAGCTGTACAAGACCACGCACCACTTCGACGGGACCTACGCCAACCCACAGTGGCTTGGCTAGAAGCGCTGTGATATCCGAACAGTAACGAAAAAAAAGATAGTGACTATGAGTGTTCGAGATTGCAGGCGCGGGCGGTGGAACGCCTGAAGATGTAAGCGTCACGGCGGGATTTGGTTGAGAGGAGAACTTTGGAGGACAATCATGAACAAGAAAGAACGTTCTGCAAGGTTGGCTGGTGATGTTTCGCTCGGCAGGGAAGTTTCCGTGCATCGTCTCGGCTTCGGGGCAATGCGCCTTACCGGCGACGGCATCTGGGGGCCGCCGAAAGATCGCAAAGCAGCTTTGGCGGTTCTTCGCCGAGCTGTGGAGCTTGAAATCAATTTCATCGATACCGCGGACTCCTACGGTCCAAATGTAAGCGAAGAACTGATTGCCGAAGCGTTGTTTCCTTACCGCGCCGGCCTTGTAATTGCCACCAAGGGGGGCTGGAACCGCCCCGGCCCTGATCAATGGACTCACGATGCCACTCCCGCGCACCTTCGCAAGGCGGTTGAGGAAAGCCTCAAAAGATTGCGCCTGGACCGCATCGACGTATATCAACTGCATATTCCGGACCCGGTCGTCTCGTTTGAAGCCTCGGTGGAAACTCTGGCTCAACTGCGAAACGAAGGCAAGATACGCTTGATTGGATTGTCCAATGTCACGCAAGAACACATCGAGCGAGCGCGCAAAATTGTTCCTATCGTTTCTGTGCAGAATCGCTACGGCTTCGCCGACCGCGAATGGGACTACGTGGTGACTTATTGTGAGCGCAACAGAATTGGTTTCATTCCATGGTTCCCGCTGGGAGCAGGCAGGGTCGCTGGGGACGTGCTCGAGCGAATGGCCCGGGCACACGAGGCGGCTCCCATTCAGATTGCGCTGGCGTGGCTCTTGCGGCGCTCTCCCATAATGCTGCCGATCCCGGGAACCTCCTCGATCGCACATCTCGAGCAGAATGTTGCGGCGGCTTCCCTGCGCTTAACCGACGAAGAATACCAAACGCTCTTTGCGGTTCCTGCGCTGGTCGCGTGACGAGCAAACGGCAGGTTAATACGCAGATCGTCTAACGGTGGAATATCAAAATCCCGGCATGAAGCTGCGCAAGCGCTCCGCGCAAAAATCCTTGACTAGCGTCAGGGCGTGCCCAAGACTCAGCGCACAATCGAGATCGTCAGTACCCCGCTCCAATAACTTCCATATTTCCCTGAATCAATGCGTCAGGCCGCAACCAGGATTCGTAGCGAACCAATATCCGCGCACCATTGCGGCTCACCAACATCCACAGGCCATGCATGTATCTGAGCCTTAAGAAGAGGTCAAAAATCACCGGAATGTCATTGGTGTTTGGCGCGCTCAAATCGTCATACTGCCTGCCGATTAAGTCCTGGCGTTGATAGCCGACAAGTTTGCAAAAGCCATCGGAGACTTCAACGTATCGCCTGTCACAATCGACGACCGTAGTGTAGTCAGGCTTTACTTTGAATTGTGAAGGTGATGTTTTTTTTGATTCTCGGTAAAGTGACTCCACCAGTTTCCTTATCCGATCAGGGTACTCTCCCTCGGACTGGTAATGACGAACGGTTTGCGGGGAACACGGTTGCCTTTCGGACATCACTGGGGCGCCTCCTGGTTGTGCATAATGTATACCCATCCTTGAGCGATGTCGCTTCTAAATGTCGCGCGTTTCCAGGCGGACCCAAGATACGGCTGGGTGCCCCATCCTTCGAGTTCGCTGCGATGGGTAGCGTTCCTCTCCAGTTCAAATTTCCAATCTCCAATTTCAAATTCCCTCACTCCATTTTTCTCTATTCCCTGCTTCCTGCCTCCCTGCTTCCTGCCTCCTGCAGCCTGTCTGGTCATGCGGGCGCCACAAACAAGACCAGGCAGTAATGGCAGAAAGTGCATTGGTTGTGGTCATGAGCTTACCAGAACCGTAACACGTTGTGACTTGACTGCTGGTCTGGCTTCGGCAATCTATTCCTCGTCCTCGGTGCTTTCACCTTTCACGATTTTAGCGGTTGGATAACACAACCAGAAACGCAGGCGGGAATGATGTCTACCCGGCGAAGCCTTCAGCTACTTTGGTTTCTGCCTATTCTTCTGTTTTCCCCCAGCCTCTCGGCTCCCATTCAAGCTCAGCGAGCGAATTCTCTGACTGATGACCAAGTGAGGGAAGCGGCCGAACGAACCGTCAAGAAGGCTCGTTCAGGCTCGACGAGCAACGAACGGCTGAGTATCCGGCGCCGGCAAGATCTCGAAGAACTCCTTTTGACTCTTGAAGCGAAAAAACCAGTCAAGGATGTTTATTTCTATGAGGTAGTGGCGCCGCCAGGAACGGTTTCCGAGGCTTCCTCGGTTTGGGTAGTGGCGGTGGCTCGTTC
>Ga0209625_1000152_pt1 | contig 16738 bp, 11 predicted proteins | sample JacPin_JW_Ref_M2_FD_187960 | JGI IMG/M metagenome (GOLD analysis project Ga0209625, IMG submission 187960) | Forest soil microbial communities from Algoma, Ontario, Canada - Jack Pine, Ontario site 1_JW_Ref_M2 (SPAdes) (version 2) | ecosystem: Environmental > Terrestrial > Soil > Boreal...
TCACCGCTATCCTAGGCGCGGGGCCAAGTTACTTGTCGCAGCCGTCACATCTAGCCTTGAGACCTCCGTTTGAGATAGCTTCTCTGCGGAGGATTCATGAACATTCTTGCAGCGATCAAGCGCGAAGAGCCTAGCTGGTAGGCCATCGCTCTCGCCGGCCCATTTTCTGGGCACAAAAAGGATGGGCCTTCCAGACGAGCAGGTCAACTTCACACGACAGCGCAGTCCAAGGCGCACCGTGGCCGGATTTTTATCTTCTGAGTCGAGTTCTACTGGGAGCGGGGCATAGGGATGGTGCTTTGAAGTTTTTGGAATTCCTGCATTTCTTGCTGGGCTTGGCTGAGCTTGCCTTGTTTGCGATGTAAGCCTGCAAGGCCGAAATATGCTTGAGCGGCGAGCGAAGTATTCTTTTCCAATTCGATTACTTTCCGCCAGGATTGCTCGGCGACAGTGTTTTCGCCTGCGAGTGAGGCGGCTTTGCCCAGGGAGTATAGGGTCTCTGGCATTTCAGGCTTCAGCTGGTTGGAACGCTTTAATTCGGCTAGGGCGTCGCGTGCGTTTCCTTGCTGAAGCAATGCAGCGCCCAGGCGGTACGCGGCTTCCGCGTTACCAGGCTGCAGCTTTGCTTCGGCGCGAAATTCTGCTTCCGCTTTAGGCCACTGCGCGGAGTTGGCGTAGACCTGGCCCAGTTCCAGATGAAGCCCCGGCAAATCCGGCCGGAGACGCAGGGCCTCCAGATATTCTTTCTCAGCTTGCGGCATTTGCCGAAGCACTAAATAATTTTCCCCGAGGGCCTGGTGAGCGCGCGCGGAATCCGGATGATTAGCAATCAAGGTGTCGATGGCCGTTTTGGAGAGCAAGCCACTGGAATGGCCCAGGTAAAACAACAGGTCAGGATCATCGGGATGTTTGGGAAGCGCGGCTGTGAAGTTGGCAACGGCCTCAGTTAGTTGGCCGGTTTGGATTTGCGCAATTCCCAGAGCTTCCTGCGCACCTGCACGCTCGAGATGCGGGATGGCCTCAGCGGCATACCCCTGCGCGAGCAGGGCATAACCCAAAAACTGGTGCGCCGGCAGTAAGTCGGGACTAAGCTCCAGCGCTCTCTTTAGAGGAGTGATGGCCGCGCCGTAATCGTGTTTCTCCATGTAAGCGGCGCCGAGATTCAGGAACGCATCTGCTGAGCCAGGATCGAGTCTTGCAGCTTCGCGAAACTCGCTAATTTCGACGTCGATGTGGTGCTGCTTGCGGGCTTCAAGGCCCGCTTGCAGGTGTTGCGTGGCGCCGGGTGCGGCGGTTTGGCTCGCGAGCGCTATGAGCAAAAGAAAAATCATCCGCGCTCCGGTTCGCGAACTTCCAGGAATTGGTCGGCGCGAACATCGCTTAAAACTTGTTTAGCGCCGGAAGGCCAGACAACTTCTACTGAAGCTTTCTCCTCGGACCCTAGTCCGAAGTGCAGGCGCTTGTCATTCGCGCTGACATAGCTTCCCGCCGATGTGGCGAAGCGCGTCTGACCATTCACAGAAACCTTAGCTCCGTATCCATCGCGATTGCTGCGCGTGCCGCGCAGGGTAATCGAGAGCCAATGATTATGATTATCGCAGCGATTCAGAAGTAATACCGGCGGTCCGCCAAGGGTAGTAATGATAGCGTCCATCTTGCCATCATTATTAATGTCGCCGAAAGCTGCGCCGCGGGCCGCCAGCGGTGTCATTACGCCCGAATCGGTTCTCTCGAACCTGCCACTATGATTCAGCGCCAACAGCGGCAACTCCTTATAATGCAAGGAAGCATCAATTTTCTCGACATTCTCAAGCACGTGGCTTTGCGCCACAAAAAGATCCTTCCAGCCGTCATTATTGAAATCTTCCAATCCTACGCCCCAACCCGAGCTGCCGGATGTCAGTGCGCCAAGGCCGCTCTTTAGACTGTCATAAGTAAATGAGCCGTCTCCATCGTTATGAAACAACGCGTACAATTCACGCGGTAGCACTGTAGTGATGATGTCAGGACGGCCGTCGTTGTCATAGTCTTGAAAAGCCGTGCCCATCCCGGAAAGACCTTTGCCATCGGAGGTCAACCCTACACCTGATTCCAGCGCGCATTCCTTGAAGGTGCCATCACCGTTGTTGTGGAACAGATACTGCTGCATGCCGTCGTTGGAGACAGAAATGTCCGTGAAGCCGTCACCGTCATAGTCCGCGAACGCCACGCCAAGTGCTCGGCCCTTTTTAGCAGTGATGCCGGAGCGCTGGCTAACATCCTCAAATGTGCCGTCCCCACGATTGCGATAGAGCAAACAGGTCGTGGCGGGAAAAGCATTCGGCGGGCAATAGGTGTGCCAGTCTCCGCCGCAAATTTTGTTGTGATCAGCGTCCCAGTCCATGTAGCGGGTGACAAACAAGTCCAGATGGCCGTCGTTGTCATAGTCAAAGAAGCCGGCAGAGACAGACCAGCCCCCGCCAGCGACGCCGGCTTTGGCAGTTACATCTGTGAAAGTGCCGTCACCATTATTGTGATAAAGAATATTTTTGCCATAGCTGGTGACGTACAGATCGGGATAACCGTCGTTGTCGTAATCGCCGACTGCTACGCCCATCCCATAATTGCCATTACCGGCGTTAGCCAGACCAGCGGCACGTGTGACGTCCGTAAAGCTCCCGTCGCGATGCTGGCGATACAAACGGTTCCAGTAGCGAGGATCGTTGCGATCAAAGTTCTCAGGCACGCGCAGGGATTCAGTAATCTTGCCGCCATTGACGAGAAAAATATCAAGCAAGCCGTCGTTGTTGTAATCGAAGAGCGCCACGCCGCCGGGCATCGTCTCGATTAGAAATTTTCTGGGAGTGGGAGAATTCTGCAGGATGAAATCGAGGCCGCGCAGGGGTTTTACGTCAAAAATGGGCGCCGCTGCGCCCAGCGCCACGAAACTCAAAAAATTACGCCGTGTGAAGCGACGGACCATGTCTCAGCGTGACTCCCTGTCGGGCAAGTACGCGCTTCGCGTAAAAGCAAACGCAAAAATAGGCTAACACGAAGCGAAGTTGGGGAAGTGGACGGGAACGTGGAGCGAGAATAGGAACCCTTCAGGAGATCTAGCTAACAGGCGCTTGGGGGTGGGTGCCTGGCCGGCATCCACCCCCAAGCGCTGTGGGGTTTAGAACAGGAACTTCAGAGCGAACTGAATGAGCCGCGGGGTGTTCAATTGGCTGCTCACAATTCCGAAGCTCGCGTTATTCGCTGTGCAACATGCGGTGTTTGGCGGGCCAAACTGCACCCGATTGAAGGTATTGAAGAACTCGGTCCGGAATTGCAGTCCAAACTTGTCCTCTGGTCCGAAGTTTGTGGTCTTAAATATCGCGATGTCCCAGTTATTGATTCCTTGCCCTCGGAGCGCGGAATCGACACGACCCTCGTTGCCGAAACCCCAGTCCGGGGGCGGCGCGAAGCAGTTAGGATTGAACCAGGCGATTCCTCCCGAGAGGGACGTATGGGGTACGTTCTTGTTGCATCCGGGCACATAATCCGGACGCAGTACACCGATTCCCAGGTTCGCAGATGATAGCGGTGTGGATGCGCCATAGGTGATGGGTAGCGGGAAACCCTTTTGGAAGGTGGTAACGCCATCGACGCCCCAGCCAGAAACGATTTTGCTCATCACGCCAGTGGCATCCGCGAAGTACGTCTTGCCGTGGCCGATCGGTAGGTCATAGACGTAGCTGAGCACCAGCCGCTGAGGCACATCCTGCGAGGAGAGCGATCGCTCGGCCTTCAGGTTGTTCCAGTTTTGCACTTCGCCCACGCCCGTCTCTAGCCAAGTGGTAAGCGTGTCCGTATTGCTAATCAACTTAGCATTGGTGTACGCAGCCAGGAAGGAGCCGCCACTCTGGAATCGCTTCGTAACCGTAAGTTGAAATGAGTTGTAGTTGCTGTTGCAGCAGCCATCCCCGGCGAGGCTGACATTGGTGTACTCCGGGTACGGACGGAGTAGCTGACCGGCGTTAACGGTCGGATTAGCCGTTGGATTCAGGGGGCTGACCGTAGTGATCCCAAGGAACGGATTGGGAACCTGCGCGACCAACGCGCCCTGAAGCGACAAGAATTTGTCGGGAATCTGGTCGATTCCAGTCTGAGTTGGATTCGGCAAATGCACTCCTCGCGAGCCGGCGAAGGCGGCATCAACGAAGATGCCCCACGGCAATTCTCGCTGGATATCCACGTTAAACTGTTGCACATACCCGGGGTGATAGTTCGTATAAGGAGCTTCCACGGGCCCTTGTCCGGCGTCAAAAGCCGAAACATTGCCCCTGCCGAGTGGACCATTGACCGTCGGACCGAATGGCCCATTCGTCGGACAATTCAGCGTCCCTGTAGGTGCACCGGCTGTGAACGTGCAGTTCGTCGCCGTCAGTGTGCTGGAGGGCGAGATACCGCCATTGGAGCTGGCGACCCACAGTGTTGAGGCCGTGTTGATGGGGTCGTTACTAGGGTTGAGTCCGAAGAATGTCCAGTTCGGGATAAAGAAGACGCCGTAACCGGTCCGCAGAACGGTTTTCTGGTCGAAGCTATAAGCAAGGCCCAGGCGCGGCATGAATTCCTTCTTGGGCAGAGGAATAGCGGTCCGCCCGGCGTTAACGCCGTTGCGAACCAGGAAGACGTCACCCGGACATGGGCTACCCACGGTTCCAGAACCCGTGGCCACGTTCAGTTGGCAGCCAGTAACCGTGCGGTTCGTTGCGGCTGGATCCCAATAAGTGGAGAAGTCATGGCGCACCGAGAAAGCTCCCGGCAAGTCGTAACGGAGACCGTAGTTGAGCGTCAGCTTTCGAGTTACCCGCCACGTATCTCCAAAGTAAAAGCCCCGATAGGTCTCTTTTTGCGCCACTAGCCCTGGGACCTGCGCTTCACCGAAATTGTGATTGAACACGCTGGACTGGTTCAAGCCGTACCCGAGCAGGAAATCGGCAAAGGAAATGCCGCCCGTGCCGCCGGAAACGGCGTTGCTGTTCGTCCAGCTGCCATTGAAAGCGAAAGCGCCGCTGGCGATGTTCGTCTGCGCATAGTTATCGTAGGTTTCTATAAGTTGTCCGCCGAACTGAAACGTGTGTCGTCCTCTGATCCAAGTCAGGTTCGGCTGAAAGGCGAACTGCGTATCGTGGTCGGTGATGAAGCTCTGGCCTTGCGAACAACTCACCGTAGGATCCTGCGGCGTGAAGCAGGGCGTGAAGGGCGAGCGGCCAGCAGCCGGAATCAGGCTATTGTAACTTGTGGGCCAACCGTACTGAGTCAAATCAAAATTGGAGTTGCTCGGCGACCGCAGGTAGTGGAAGCGGCTGCCGCTGCCGTTGATGTTCAGTATCAGATCAGGGCGAATCGTATTGCTGTAGTCTATAGCCACTGCGTTGGTCTGATAGGTTTCCGAACACCTGTCAGCGCACAATCCGGTTCTGAACGGGTCAGTTGGTAGATCCAACAGACTGAAAAAGTTGTAGCGGGCAAAAATATGCTGCGTTGAAGTGAGATTGTGATCAACACGGCCTACGTACTGACTGGTATTTCCGCCTGAGGCCGCAGCCGAGGTGTAGTTATTGACTTCGCTGCCGTTCGTCGGCATGGGAATGAACTTCAGTTCGGTTGCAGCCGCGGGATTAATTAGCGCGGCGGGAATGGTGTTGTTGGCAAACTGCGTGCGGCTGCAGGCAGCCACATTGGTTGCTGAACAAGCCGCGCTGATGCTGAGCGGATCGAAAATCGGTACATCCGCCGGGAACGCGCCGGTTCTCTCCGAAACGGTGGGCACCGTCGTAGTAAATACCGAAGACGCCCGCTGGCGGTACCCATCATAGGCAAAGAAGAAGAATGTCTTTTCTTTGATGATCGGCCCGCCAAACGTGCCGCCGTACTGGTTCTGCACGTAAGGAGGATTCGTTGTCGAGAAAAATGGCTTGGCATTGAGAACCTTGTTACGGAAATACTCGTAGGCCGCGCCGTGATACTCATTCGATCCGCCCTTGGTGCTCAGGTTGACAATGCCGCCGGCGAACTTGCCCCATTCGGGCCCTAGGTTGTTGTACTGCACCTTGAATTCCGCGATGGAGTCCTGGTCGGGAATCAGAATTGGCAAGTTGATGTACCCGATGTTCACCGGCTGGCCGTCGATGTATTCCGCGCTCTCGTTGCCGAACGACCCACCTACTTGGTAATTGCCCCAGCTGAAGGGATTCTGCCCAACCTGCGAGCCGCCAGAACCGCCCTGCGCGATGGCCGCGGGCGAAAGCGTGATCAGGTTGAAGACGTTGCGGCCATTCAGAGGAATCTCGTTAGTCTTGCGTTCGTCGATGACCTGACCGAGGGAAGAAGAGTCCGGCTGCAGCAGCGGCGTCTCACTGGTCACTTCCACTGTCTGGGAAACATCACCTACCTGCATAGTCAGATTTATGTTGGAAGTCTGCTGCACCTGCACCACCACGTCTGGTTGGGTGGTGCGCTTGAAGCCGGGCTTCTCTACATCTATCCGGTAGCGGCCGGGAAGCAAGTTAGAAAACTGATACAGCCCATCGGACCCAGTGGTCTGGGTCAGCTTGGCACCCGTCTCCTGGTTCGTTAGGGTGACCTGTGCGCCCTCCAGGGCTCCGCCAGACGCATCCGTGACTGTGCCCGTAATGTTACCAAACGTTGTCTGTGCCGATAGTCGCGCGCCAAAAATCCCCGCCACAACGAGACACAGTGCTAACGGCAACACCGTTGCGATAACTAAACGCAAGTTCTTCATCCCCCACGCTCCCCGTTCACGATTCACTCTCTGTCGCTGCTATCCCGTGAAGACACAACACCACAACTCCACTGTGGCGTCCGCCGCTCGAACAGACGCCTTCCCGCATATGACTGTCTCGACAAATTTTTGCGAATCTGATGACTAGTACGAACTGAGTAACGAATGTGTACCAATTGTATTTTTTGCTTGATAAAAAAACGGGGCTTATTCGAAAGATTCCAAGGATACGCCCGCGATGAATCTCGTCACAAGGATCTTTCAGAAGCGGAAGGATTAACGATTAGCAGAACTATGGGTGATTGGCTTCATTGCGGAGCAGCGCATACAAGAAAGGCTTGTTCGTCGGCTTGTGGCTACCGCCGCGAGGTTCGACAGTGACAAATACCGCATCAATGTCGGCTAACTTCTTTGGGTCGTCAAAGCGCATGACCCACCGGCGATTCGATTCGTTGTCCATGTAGAGAATGCCCAGGTTCATGGGTGATGCCTGTTGACCTTGAGGAGCTTCTCGCTGACCCCACACCTGGAATGTGCTGGCATTGACCACGCCCGGTTCGCGATCAAGATCGAATGCGTAAAAAATAAGAGACTTGCCTTGCGTGTAGAAGACGCGGCCAAACGGTTTTTGCGTGCGGCTGCTCCCGTCGACATCAAACACATCGGCGATATAGAGCTTTCTTGCACCCATCAGTTCGCGGATATCGCGATCAGAACTCAGATATTGGTTGGTGTCTTTAAGGCGCCGCTCCTGGTCCTTGTTGGAGGCGGCGAGCTCGGCAATTTTTGCTTCGAGGGAAGCAGTGTGCATAAGAGTTTTCTCGTGCTCCAAGCGCAGGTTTGCCAGCTCGGTTCTGTCAACGCCGTACGATTGGTTGAGCGATTGCAGCTGAGCGTTTAGTGAATCTCTTTCCTGCGACAAGGCTAATAACTGAGCCTCGGATTGGCTGCTCGCTGCCTGAAGTTTATTGGAGCGGTCCTCCACAGCGCGCAGGGCGGATCGCAGTTTCCCCAGTTCCTGCTCCTTTTGCGCGCCGTCGGACTGCAGCTGAGACAATCTTTTCGCTTCCGCGGCGAACGCTTCATCCGCTCGTTTCTTTTCTTCGGAAATTTTTTGGAGGCGACCGTCGACAGGTGCAGGTGTAGTCAGGGGAGTTACCTTGCCGGTGATTCGCGAATGCGTCCGAATGCCGGCGCGGTAAGACCCGAAAGCCACCGCAAAGATAAGGCCCGCCGCGAGCCCGATCGCAGCAATCGACCGAGCTGGAGTCCGGGGTAAAACGCCAAGGGGAATCGTTTTGGAGGTTCGACGGTTCTTTTCCGGGGGTGCCTGCCGATCAATTTCAACGCGCTCCAGCATTCGCTCAAAAGCAGGCGCGTCGTCCCAGCCTGTCTCTCCGAGCCTTTCGGCATATCGGTCTGCAAGAATAGCGATTCCTTGAGTTGTTAGCGCTTGATACTGGCGAAAAACTTCATGGCATTGTTCACAACGGCACAGGTGAGCGTGGAGTTCGGCCGATTCCAGCGGGGCCAGGCTGCCCGCAGCGGCCAACGCGCCGAGCTTCTTAAATTTTTCGTGCTCGTCGCACCCGGAATGAATCTTTAGCATCGTTTCGTTTCCCGAAGATTCTGCACAAACGCGCTCTTACGCAACCGTTCCAGCCCACGGTAGAAATTGTGGCGCGTATTTCCTAATGGTTGGTTAAATCTTTCGCTAATTTCTCGCAAGTCCAGCCCTTCAAAGTAAAACAACTCAAGTGTTACCCGCTGCATATCCGGGAGCTCCTCGAAAGCTCGCTGGAGCTGCGTTCGATTCAGTTTCGAGCCAATCTCCCGGTCCAGGTCCGTCCGTCCCAACAATGTATCGTCCAGAGAACTGATATTTGTACCAAGATAAAATCCTCTACGGCTCAAATGGGCTTTTTTGTCGAGCGCCCGATGGAGTGCGATTTGCACGATCCAGTTCTTGGCTCCTCCTTTTGAACGGTCAAAAAGCATCGATTTCTTGTATAGATGGAAAAACGCTTCCTGTACAACATCTTCGGCTTCGCCGCTGTCTCGTACTACCCCTCGGGCTATCCGGAATACCAGCCGGGCGTAGCGATGAAAAAGGATCTCTAGAGCGCTGGCATCGTTTGATTGTAAACGCAACATCAATTCTTCGTCGCTGGGAAAGCGCTGTTCAGACTCGCCCGGCGGACGAACCTGTTGCGTCTGGCTGGCTTCAGATACGATGGGAAACGTAAGCGCGCGTCGCGGCGGCCAAGAACTCATGCATGGTTCTCAATTGGGCGGTATGTTGCCGACACCCTCAGGCAAACACCCGTCCCATCGTCGAACTTCCCCGGCAAAGCTCCGATGGTGAGGAAACCATACACCAACCGGCATACATGTGAAACGATTTTTTGATAGCGAGAAACACTTTTATTTCTGGGCCGACTACTGGTACAGAATCGCTTCGCGCGCCGTATACTTCCAAAACACTTTCGAGCCTCCCTGTCGAAAGCCTTAGAAGAACATCTTCAGTGCAAACTGCACGAGTCTTGGATTTGTACCCGGCGCAGCCGCGGTCACAACTCCGAAGTTCTGATTATTGGCACTACAGCAGACCGTGTTTGGCGGCGCGAATTGAGTTTTGTTAAACAGATTAAAGAATTCTGTGCGGAATTCAATGCCCAGGCGTTCGCTGCTCGCGAATCTGGTTCTCTTGAATAGCGCAAAATCAAAGTTATTGATTCCGTTGGCGCGCAGACGAGGATCTACGCGCGGTTCGCTACCGAATTGAAAATCACCAGGCGCGGCGAAACAGGCGGTATTAAACCACTGTCCCAGGCGTGAGCGATTTCCGGACAGACTGGCATTACAACCGGAAATAACGTTAGGACGAGAGCCCCCGCCAAACAGAGTCGTGCCGTTTACTTGCCCGTTGGTAAATACCAGCGGAAAGCCTTGCTGGAAAATGGTCACGCCATCAACACCCCAGCCTCCTATGATTTTGTCCAGCATGCCTTCCGCCGAGGAGATGTACTTCCTGCCTTTGCCGAAAGGAAGATCGACAACATAACTGATCACCAGGCGTTGCGGAACATTTTGCGAGGATAAAGAACGCTCTCCGCGCAAATTGTTATTGTCTTGAATCGCTCCTACGCCCGGCTCCAACCATGCCGTCAGCGTATCGGTATCGCTGATGAGCTTCGCGTAGGTGTAAGCGACTGACAATGAGCCCGCCTCCGCGAAGCGGCGCTGCACCGTCAATTGGAATGAGTGATAAATGCTGTCGTAAGAACCCTGGCCGGCAAGCTGCACGCTTGCATATTGCGGATAGGGCCGCAGCAGCTGTCCGACAGTAGTGGTCGCTCCCGTGAGCGCCAGCGCCTGGCCAGTGATGAAAAACGGATTTGGCGTCGACTGTACCAGCGTTACATTTTGCCGAGGATTTGGAAGCGAAGGATCGACTTGCGAGGCTGCCTGCGCCAGTAATCCGTCCGAAATCTGGTTGATTTGCTGCGAGTACTGAGCCAGATGTGTTCCCTTGGATCCAACGTACGCCCCGGACACGAAAAATCCTGCTGGCAAATCGCGCTGCACATCAAAGTTCCATTGCTGCACGTAGCCTTCGGGATGATTGCTGGGATCGACTTCTGTAATTGACTGCACAACTTGAGTGAGGAATTGTCGCGTCCCCTGAACGCCCAGGCTCCTGCCAGGTGGCGCCGAAATTCCCGCGGGAAATGGCAAGGCGATGGTGTTCACCGGATGCGTGCCATCCAGTGTTCCGGTATAGGTTGTTGCTGCGGCGTTCACCATGTCATTCAGTGGATTCAGGCTGAACGACACGTAGTTGGGAATCCAGAAGATCCCATAACCACTGCGGATCACCGTATTCGAAGTGATGCTGTACGCCACTCCGAGGCGCGGAGCGAAGTCAGCTTTCTCCAGTGGAACGTTGGTCCGATTGCTGGGATTCACGAGGAATACGTCGCCTTTTATGGGCGCCGTGCCCGCTGGAAGAAACTGCGTGAGGTAGCTTGTCGCCGTCTGATCGAAATACGTCAACCGATTGAATCGTTCCGACCAGGGACCCTGAAGGTCATAACGTAGCCCTAAATTCAAAGTAACCTTTTTGCGTGCGTGCCAGGAATCCTCAAAATAGAGCGCTTGGTAAATCTGCTGGCCGGCCGTGAACGCCGGCACTACAGCTTGCGCAAAAAAGTGGTTTTCAAAATTGTTGAAATTGTCCGCATATCCGAGCAGGAAATCCGCGAATGAAAATCCCGTGCCCGGGACGCCGGGCAGGGAAGTGAAGCAAGCTTGGCCGGCAACGCAAAAATCAAAAGCACCGCTCGCGATATTCGACTGGGCGTAGTCATCGCGGCCGACTTCGAACTGGAAACCAATGTGAATTTGGTGATGCCCACGCAACATGGACATACTCGGCGATAGGTAATACTGCGTGTCGCGGTCCTGAATGAAACTCTGGCCCTGCGTGCACATGATGTTGTCTGCGAAATTCGCAACACACGGAGTAGGTGGAGTCCGCATTTCAGAGGGCACAACGTTGTTGTAACTTGCCGGCCAGCCGATGGTGGTCAGATCAAAGCCGGCGTTCTTCGGGCTTCGGTTATAAGTGAAGCGTGAAATGCTGGCATTAAATCCAAACACCGTTGTTGGTGTAATTCCGTAGGTGTAACCCGACGCAAGGGCGTAGCTGTGATAATCCTCGGCGCAGCGATCTGCGCATAAGCCACTGCCCAACGGATCAATGGGCAGGTCCTGAACGCGCCAGTAATTGAACCGCAGAAAGAGTCTCTGCTTGTTGGTAATGTTGTGATCTACGCGCGCAACAACTTGGTTGTGATCGCCACCCGTGGGTGCTGCAGTCGTGAAGTTATTTGTATTCGTGGTTGGATTGGTGGCTGTCGGCCACAGATTCAGCAACTTTTGCGAAGTCAGATTGATGCGATTCGCTGGAATTATATTGTTCAAAAATGGAGTAGGCGAGGCATTGCTGCCCGGGCACGTTCCCTGGGCATTCACGCTTCCGCCACAGGGATCGTAGATCTGGTCGATTACCGCCGGCTTGCCACTTGCGTCTATGCCCCGATCATTGCAGATGCCTGCCGTGAATCCCAACTTACAGATCTTCGAAAAATTTCCAGCTTTTTCGTTCGCGTCTGGAACCGTAGTAGTAAAGGGCGCCCCGGTTCGTAATCGAAACTCTTCCGCGCTGACGAACCAGAACGTCTTATTCCGCCCATTAAAGCCTGGAATCTTCAGGGGTCCGCCAGCGTTCGCTCCGAATTGGTTCTGCACCCACGCTGGTCTCGGTTGGCCGACTGCATTCAGAAAGAAATCGTTGGCGTTGAAGATTTTGTTGCGAAGGTATTCGTACGCCTCCCCGTGAATGGTGCTCGTGCCGGTTTTGGTGCTTAGGTTTGTCACTCCGCCGGAGAATTTCCCCCATTCCGGCCCAAGATTGCTGGTTTGCACCTTGAATTCCTGAATGGAGTCCTGTGTTGGAATCAAAACCGGCAAGTTGATGTAACCGATATTTAACGGCTGACCGTCCAGGTACTCGGCGCTCTCATTGCCGAACGATCCGTCCACCTGATAATTTCCCCAGCCAAATGGATTTACTCCCACCGGCGTGCCCGTCGAACCTCCTTGCGGGACAACCGAGGCGGCCAACTCGATTAAGTTAAATACATTGCGGCCATTGAGAGGCAGTTCGTTAGCTTTTCGTTGTTCAACAACCGTTCCAATTGTCGAAGATTCGGTATCCAGCAGCGGTGCACCGCCCCGTACCGTCACACTTTCGGATGCGGAGCCCAGCACCATTTCAAAATTAATTTCCAGGGCGTCTTGTACGTGCAGAATTACGTCGGACTTGAGCACTGCTTTGAAGCCCAGTTTCTCGACTTCAATGCGATAGGTACCGGGAGGCAGGTTTGAAACGTAATAACTGCCCGTTTCGTTTGTAACCGTTTCGTAGCGCACGCGTGTGCCGGTATTAATCGCGATGACTTTTGCGTTGGGAGCAACCGCTTTGGTCGAGTCGGTAATTCGACCGGTAAGCGAAGCGTTCGTCGATTGCCCATTCATGGATCGGACGGACAGCACGAGTAAGAAAGCGAGTGCGATGGCGCTTGTGGCGGTTAACAGCCGAAGTCTGTCGATAGCACGCCAGGAAAATATCATCCGGAAAGACTCAAGTCTTCGCATTTGGAAGATCATTCTCTTGTATCAGGTATACCAACACTGTCAAGGTTGCGCGCAAATGCCAAAATGCCTGGTCATACGCTTGCCGTCGATTTACAGACCAAGAAGGTATATACCGCGCAACAAGAAGCGGACGGCAAGCCCATGGCGAAAATGATGATCTACGAAGCAGTCCGGGAAACATCACGCTAACGATAACCCCACCAGCAGCATCGAATAATCGCGTTGCAAACCGCACGGGACCAGACGGGAAAAGATGAAACTATTCACTCCACTCAAAATCCGCGAAATCACACTCAAGAACCGCATCGTCGTTTCCCCCATGTGCCAATACTCCGCGAAGGACGGTCATCCTCAGACCTGGCACTTGGTTCATTTGGGAAGCAGGGCAGTAGGAGGCGCAAGCCTGGTCTTCGCCGAGGCCAGCGCCGTTCAAGAGCGCGGAAGAATTTCTCTTGCTGACACGGGAATTTATACTGAAGCGCACGTTGAATCATGGAGGCCTATCGTCGAATTTATTCGCGCTTCAGGTGCCCTCGCAGGAGTTCAGTTGGCACACGCCGGGCGTAAAGCCAGTACCGCGCCGCCCTGGCAAGGCGGCAAGCCTGTAGCCATCGGTGAAGGCGGTTGGGAAATTGTCGGTCCCAGCGCTCTGCCTTTTGACATTGGTTACCAAATCCCGCGCGCGTTATCGCTGTCAGAAATTGACGATGTCGTCGCTGCATTTCGCCGTGCCGCGGAACGCGCCCTGGCCGCCGGGTTCGAAGTAATCGAAATTCACGGCGCTCATGGATATTTGTTGCACGAATTTCTCTCGCCCTTCTCCAACATTCGCACCGACGAATTTGGCGGCTCCCTCGAAAATAGAATGCGCCTCGCCCTGCGTATCACACAGGCAGTGCGCGAAGTTTGGCCCGCAGGCAATCCTTTATTTTTTCGCGTCTCCGCCACGGACTGGCAAGAAGGTGGGTGGGACCTCGAACAATCCATCGAATTGACACGCTGCCTCAAATCTCTTGGTGTGGACGTAATCGATGTTTCGAGCGGCGGCAATCTCCCGCATGCGAAAATTCCCGTTGGCCCTGGCTACCAGGTTCCTTTCGCAGCCGAGATTCGAAAGCAAGCCGGAATCCCCACCACCGCGCTGGGCATGATCACCGAACCCGTGCAGGCCGAAACCATTCTGTCGGCCGAGGAAGCCGACCTGGTGGTGCTCGCGCGGGAACTTCTGCGCGACCCATACTGGCCTCGCCGCGCCGCGCAAGAAATGAATTTCAAACTAACGCCGCCGGTGCAATACCAGCGAGCCTGGTAACCTAACCGAGTGCTTGAGATCACCGAAAATCTCGCCGCCGGCACGGTCATTTTTGCCGTGCGTGTACAACCCCGCGCTAGCAAAGACGAAATCACTGGCGAAATCGCCGGTGCCTTAAAAATTCGCCTGCAAGCTCCCGCACTGGGAGGCCGCGCCAACGAGGCGCTCATCGAATTCCTGGTCGAACTTTTGAAAACCTCCAAGAGCGCTGTTAGAATCCTCAGCGGTGAGCGAAGCGGCATAAAACGCCTCGAAATTCGCGGCGTAACAAAACACCAGATCGCACGGCTGGTTATGCAGGACGCCTAAGATTCAAAGCAGCGCCGTCGGCGGAAGCGGAATTTTCAAAATGAGCATCGACACTCAAGCAATGCAGACCGATTTACTCGCCGCCCGCGTGGACGGCTGGCTCTTTTACGATTTTCGCGGCCGCGACCCCATCGCGCAACGCATCCTGAAATTGCCCGAAGGCATGCGTACCCGCCGCTGGTTTTATTTCGTCCCTGCCAAGGGCACTCCCAGAAAACTGGTGCATAAAATCGAAGCGCAGGCCCTTGAGAGCCTTCCGGGAGAAACTTCTTATTACGCAGGCCTGCAAGACTTGGAAAAAGGACTCAGCAAAATTCTTGGCCGCGCCAAGAACGTCGCCATGCAATACTCGCCCAAGAACGCCATCCCGTATATCTCAATGGTGGATGCAGGCACGATCGAAATGGTGCGTGGCGTGGGCGCCAAAGTAGTCAGCTCCGCCGACCTGGTGCAGAAATACGAAGCCTGCTGGACCGACGAGCAGCTTCGCTCTCACGAAGAGGCCGGCCGAGCCATCGATATCATCATGCGCGGTGCCTTTCAACATGCCGCAAAGTGCGTTCGTGAACGCACCACGCTCACCGAGTTCGAAGTGAAGCAATGGATACAAGGTGGTTTTGAAGCTGCAGGTCTGCACACTGAAGAAGGCCCCGATGTGGCGGTCGGGGCGCACGCCAGCGATCCGCATTATGGCCCAACACCAGAAACCGCGTCCCCCATTCGCAATGATGATCTTTTGTTGCTGGATGTTTGGGGCAAACTAAAAGCTCCCGGCAGCGTCTATTACGACATCACTTGGGTAGGCTATCTTGGCAAGAAAGTCCCTGGAAAATACGCCAAAGTTTTTCGCGCGGTCAAAGATGCTCGCGACAAAGCCGTGGACCTGATTTGCTCCAGTGCCGCCGCCGGTAAACCATTGCAAGGCTGGCAAGTCGATAAAGCCACACGAGCCGTCATCGAAAAAGCCGGCTATGGCAAATATTTTTTCCATCGCACCGGCCACAACATTGGAGAAAGCGTCCACGGAAACGGCGCGAATATGGATGGCCTGGAGACTTACGATGTGCGCCGCCTCATTCCACGGACTTGTACTTCCATTGAACCCGGCATCTATCTCCCGGAATTCGGCATCCGCAGCGAAGTGAATGTCTACATCGACGAGCGCAGCGCGCGCGTTACCGGTGCAGTCCAGGAGGAAATCTTGGCCCTGTTGGCGTAGCGCTTCCACCGCGAAAATCGTTTTTGGCAAAATTGTCAGCAAACAAGAATCAAGGAAGCGTCACCGAAATCTTGACAACGCACTAGTCAACGCACCACTAACCGCATCAATGAGTCAAGATTGTTAACAGTGATTCGCTTTAAAAAAGTTTAAGAGGTTACGCGTGTCAGACGAAGTCCCTATCGCCGAAGCAACAAACGCGGTCCCAATTGCACGATCTGCATCCCCCGATCCGGTGCCAGCGAGCGACCGCCGACGGCGCGATGCCTTCGCTCTCACCATCGCCGTAGCAGCATGGTTTCTGCCTGGCCTCGGCCACGCTCTATTAAAAATGTGGGGCCGAGCCCTGGTCTGTTTTTCTACGGTCGCACTTCTCGTCATTCTTGGTGCAGGCATGCGCGGCAATATTTTTTCGCGTAGCGGCGAAGATGCTTTCGCCAAACTCGGTTACCTTGCCGACCTGGGTGCCGGCAGTTTCTATTTCGTGGCTCAAGCCCTCGAGACCAACGGACCCGACGTTTCCCACGCGAACGGCGACTACGGTACTCGCTTACTCGCTACCGCCGGAGTTCTTAATATGCTCGCCGCACTGCATGCCTACGAAGTCACGCGAGCTCGCAAAGCGTGATGCCCACACACGAATTCCGGCTCAACCATTTTCACGCCATGGTGATTTTCGCGCTCATAATCTCGGTCGCCTTCGGTTTTCTAAGTCGCCGCAGCGCCTACCAGCGCGCCAGATACATTCTCTGGTCCTTCATTCTTTTCCTGCTCATCGGCGTCGGGATCGGCTGGGCCATGTACCCCTTTTCACATTAATTATCGGCCGTTGGGTTTACAGGTGGTTGAGTCGTGGCAGGGAACTGTTCGATCGCTTAGCCAAAATCTTCCATCAAGTTAAAAAGCC
>Ga0209625_1000153_pt1 | contig 16713 bp, 11 predicted proteins | sample JacPin_JW_Ref_M2_FD_187960 | JGI IMG/M metagenome (GOLD analysis project Ga0209625, IMG submission 187960) | Forest soil microbial communities from Algoma, Ontario, Canada - Jack Pine, Ontario site 1_JW_Ref_M2 (SPAdes) (version 2) | ecosystem: Environmental > Terrestrial > Soil > Boreal...
GATAAAGGCGGCCCAACAGTATTGCCGCAGCGGCCTCAAAAACGTGGCGCGGCGCATCTCGCAGTAAATCCGAAACGCGGACGTACGCTGTGTCCTCCCGCAGCCGGATCGTATGGGTGAGATCCGCATAAGGGTGATACTCAACGACGAAATGCGGCGGACGCCCTTCGCAGCCAATTCGAGTGTAGATCCGTTGGAAAATGCGCTGGCCGCCCGGAACCAAGCGCGAACGATGCCGCGAGCCTCTCACGATTGCTTTCTCCGGACGGGCGGCGGTGCCGCGGTCTTCAGCGCATTTTCAACATCCGTTAGCGCGTCCTTGGTTCCGTCGATTGCGTCGAGGAGAGTGTCCTTGTAGGTGTCGAGCTCCGCACCGTTTTGTTGTAGCTTTTCCAAAATATCCAGAAACTCGTTTCCTTTCGCCTTCATCAGCTTCAGCACGCCATGAATGTCCGCCTGTCGTTGCTCTCCAACCGCAATCTGGTCGGCGGCGTCGTCCATGCATCCCGTATAGGCATTCAGAAGGTTGTTTAGAACTTCTGCGCGACGGCGGTCCTGCACTTTTCGATTCAGTTCGTATTGAAATTTCTTAAGGCGATCCTCGGCGAACTTCATGTAAAGCTCGATGCGCTCGGCCGGCTCATACGCGTCGCGGATCTTGTTGGCTTCACCTTCGCTCAGATAATCCTTTTTTTCTTGCGGAGGCCGAGTTGCTGCGGCGACGCGTGACGCTGAAGGAAAAAATAGCGCCAGTAGCAACCCGAGCGCTAGCTCTCGGCTACGCATAGCCACCTCCTATCGCTTCCTCTCGCTCGAATCATCGCTTGACCGGCTGCTTTGGAAACAACTGCTGAATCAGATGGCGATCGATTTCGTCGAGTTGGCCGCGAATTTCGACAAAAGGTTTCCGATCGTCCTCGGTAAGGCCCACGATCATGGCGTCCAGCCTCCGGAGCGATCCACGAAGCGAAATCTGGAGCTGTTTATAACCGTTGGCGTGTTTTTCGGCGTCAGGGAACTTCGCATCGAGTTCTTTTTCGCACGATTGCGCTTCGTCAAGATATTGTTTGAGAATGTTGAGCGCCTCGGAAAGTTTCTCATTCGCGAGAGCGGATTCCGCATCCTTGAACTCCGAATCGCCCAGAGGCAGCAGTAGTTTCGCCTTGTGAACCGGATCCGTTTCGCGGACATACTTGGCGCGCCACTGCTCTGTGGTGTGATATTCCTGCGCTGCAAGAGGAGCAACGACGATCGCGAGGCCAAAAGCAAGCGACGAAAGTTGAGCGAGTGAGAACAAGGGCTATTTCTTCTTTTCTTTAAGCTCGCGAGTTAAGAAACGGACTCGCGCGGTTGCCTCGAAGTACATGTCGTTGTTCTCGTCTTTGTTCAGCTGCAGAAACTTCTGGTACCAATCGAGCGCCTGGGCCGCTTGACCCAGTTTATCGTAACAAGTGGCGCGGATGAAGACCGTACCTGGCGGCAATTCCTCCCGCTGCGACAATAGGTCCAGCGCCTTCAGCGCCGATTCGTAATTCTTGCCCAAGTATTCGGCGGCGACAATTTCTCCGAGCACGTCATTTGATTGCGGATTCATCTTGAAGGCGATCAGCAATTCGCGTGCGGCATCCGGATAGGCTCGCTTTTCAAGATAGACATGGCCGATCTGCGCGGGAATGTCGGGATCCTGCGGCGCGAGCGCTGCGGCCCTCTGCAGAACTGGAATCGCGTCGTCGTAGCGCTTCAATTGAAACAAAATCTGCGCGCGGAGCTTGAGGGCCGAAAGCGATTCTTGACCTGTGCCTACAGCGCGTTCGAGCTCGGCGAGCGCATCCTCATTCTTGCCTTGTTTCACTAGGGCCAGCGCTCGAGCGACGCGAGCCTCAGAATCGTTCGGCTGCGCCCGGAGGTAAACCCCGAGCTCCGACGCTGCTTCCTCGGATTTCTTCTGAGCCATCAGCGCTTGGGAGAGCCCAAGATGCGCCTGCGGGTTCGAAGCGTCAGACGCGATTGCAGCGCGAAATTCTGTTTCCGCGTCCGCCGGCTGATTGGAAGTAAGAAGCGCGCGCCCGAGCGCAAAGTGAATATCGGAATTCTTCTCGTCAAGCTTCTCCGCCGCGCGATAATGCTCAATCGCGAGTGAAGGTTTCCCGGATCGTTCGTACGCCCAGCCCAACAAGAATTGTGGACGAGCTTCCTTCGGTAGAAGATCGGCGGCTTTTTGGAACGGCTCTACCGCCGCGGCCGGGTCAGTCTCCATCAGCGTGATTCCCAGATTGATGTAAGCCACATCGAGCTTGGGATCGAGCGAAATTGCCCTTTCGTATTCAGTTTTCGCGTCGGCCGCCTGTTTGAGGCTCGCATAGGCATTGCCCAAATCGAAATGCGCGTCCGCATCGTCGGGTTTCTTCGCGAGATATTCTTTATACGAGCGCACCGCCTCCGCATAATCCTTGTGGTCCATTGCACCGCGGGCCGCGACGAGTGCCGGATCGGGAGTATCGTCCGCAACGTGGATGCGGGTTCTTGTTGTGTTGGACTGTGCAGATGTGGGCAGCGGATAGCAGAAAGCAAAACTGAACAAAGCGACCAAGGCAAATTGCGCCAAATGACAATCGCGCGCGGTAATTCGATGCTTCATGGCGCCGAGGAATTGTGCTCCGAGCCATTCGGCTTTGGCGGAGCGGCGGTGCTTCCGTGATTCGCGCCGTTGCCGTTCCGCCCGTTCAGAACGCGCGCCAGAAATCTTCCAGTATGCGATTGCGAATTGCGCGCCACTTGTTCTGGTGTTCCAACCGCAACCACATGTCCGCCAGCATCTCCGCCTTCCGGCCCGAGGTCGATCACCCAATCCGCAGACTTAATCACGTCCAGGTTGTGCTCGATAATCAGCACGGACGCACCGCCGTCAATCAGTTTGCGAAACGCCGTCAGCAGCTTTTGAATATCGTCGAAATGCAGGCCCGTAGTCGGCTCATCGAAAATATAAAGGATGCCGGCGTTTTCCTGCCGCGTGAGATGCGCCGCCAGCTTCAAGCGTTGCGCTTCGCCGCCGGAAAGCGTTGTGCCGGATTGTCCCAGCCGCAAATAACCGAGGCCCACCTCATCGAGCACGCGCAGCTTTGTGGTGACCTTTGGATGCGCTGCAAAAAACGTAAGCGCCTCGCGCGCCGTCATCTGCAGCACCTGGTGAATATTTTTCTCTTTGTACACGACGTCCAGAACGCTGCTCTTGTAGCGCGTTCCGCGGCACTCTTCGCACACGAGCTCCACGTCTGCCAGAAATCGCATCTCGACCGTCACTGTCCCATCGCCCTGGCAGGCCTCGCAGCGGCCTCCGGGAATATTGAAGGAGAAGTGACCGGCCGTGAGCCCGCGCTTTTTGGCTTCGGGCATCGTGGCAAAAATCTCACGAATCGCGTCGAACGCCTTCAAGTAGGTCGCCGGATTCGACCGCGGTGTCCTCCCGATCGGAGACTGATCCACCATTTCGATCGCAGTCAGAGCGGAATCGCCCTCCAGCCGGTCGCAGAATTCGCGGTAGTTGCCGCCCATGCGTTTTGCTTCAAGCGCTTTGTACAGCACGTCGTAAACAAGTGTCGATTTTCCCGATCCGCTCACGCCTGTCACCGCCACAAGCACTCCAAGCGGAATCGTTACGTCAATGCCTTGCAGGTTGTGGCTGTGCGCTCCGATGATCTTGAGAAACTTTCCATGTGGCTTCCGGCGTCGCGAAGGCACAGCGATTTTCAGATCGCCGCGAAGGTATCGGCCCGTTATCGAATTGGGATCGTCCAGCAATTGTTGACGCGAGCCCGCGAAGATCAGTTTGCCGCCATGCTCGCCCGCGCCTGGCCCGAGATCGAGAATGTGGTCCGCAGCCAGAATTGTTTCGGGATCGTGCTCCACGACAAGCAGGGTGTTCCCGAGATCGCGCAGTCCTTTGAGAATCCGAATCAGCCGGTCGGTGTCGCGCGGATGCAGGCCGATCGACGGCTCATCGAGCACGTAAAGCGCGCCCACGAGATGCGAACCGAGTGACGTGGCGAGCTGGATGCGTTGCGCTTCGCCGCCGGACAATGTCGAGGTCAGCCGGTCGAGCGTGAGGTAGTCGAGGCCTACTTCGTCGAGGAATTGCAATCGCAGCTGAATTTCCTCGAGAACTTTGTCGGCAATCGTCGACTCGGAGGCGCTGAGCTGCAGTGACTGGAAAAAGGGCCGCGCCTCTTTCACCGTCATCTGGCACACTTCGGTAATCGATCGCCCAGCGATTTTCACCGCACGAGCTTCGGCGCGCAATCGCGTGCCGTGGCATTCGGGACAGAGCGCGTAACCGCGGTAGCGGCTCAGAAAAACGCGCACGTGCAGTTTGTATTTTTTGCGCTCGAGCCAGCCGAAGAATCCCTTTACCCCCGGGAAATCCGCTTTCCGATCGCCTTCAATAATTGCATCGCGCTGCCACGCGCTCAGTTGGCGGAACGGCACGTCGAGCGGAATGCCTTTCTCGCGAGCGTACGTCCGCATGTCCATCGTCAGCTGCCGGTAACGCGGCTTCGTCCAAGGCTCAATCGCGCCATCGGCTAGCGATTTGCTTTTGTCTGGCACCACGCGATCGAGATCGAAATCGATTGTGTTGCCGAAGCCCTGGCAACGCGGGCAGGCTCCGTACGGGCTATTGAATGAGAATAGGCGCGGCTCAGGCTCCTGATAGGTTGCTCCACATTTCTTGCAATCGAACCGCTCATTGAAGATGAGCCGCTCGGGCGCTGCGCCGGGCGAGGTTTGAGTTCCGCTCGTTCCGGATTCCGCCGCTGCTGAGTCTGAGGCCGGCGCCTCGCGAACGAATTCGAGAATCGCTTCGCCTCGCCCCTCGCGGTAACAAATCTCGATGGAATCCATCAGGCGCGAACGGATCTCCGGCCCAAGAACGAGCCGGTCAACCAACACGTACGCCGGCTTCGAGAAATCCATGTCGAGCAGATCTTCGGGCGTTGAGAACTCAAATACGCGGTCCTCCTGGTAAAGCCGGTTGAATCCTTGTTTCCGCAAACTCACCAGCGCCTGGCGAATCGCTTCGGGCCCGGGACGAGCTTGCTTTCGAGGTTTCGGAGCCGGTGGCGAGGCATCTGGAGTCAGCTTCAGCTCATACAAGACGTAGAATCGCCGGCCCGCTGGAAGCGCCAGCACGCGCGCCGCAATCTCGTCGAGCGTATCTTTGCGCACTTCTTCGCCGCAGTTCAGGCAGAACGTGTGGCCCACGCGCGCGTACAACAGCCGCAGGTAATCGTAAATTTCGGTTGCCGTCGCGACAGTCGACCGCGGATTCCGGGTCGAGTTTTTTTGCCGAATCGAGATGGCTGGCGCAATTCCCGTGATTTCGTCAACGTCCGGCTTCTCGATGCGCTCGAGAAACTGCCGCGCATAAGCCGAAAGCGACTCGATATACCGGCGCTGGCCCTCCGCATAGAGTGTGTCAAACGCCAGGCTGGACTTTCCCGATCCTGAAACGCCGGTCACAACAGTGATGGCGTTATGCGGAATCGTGAAATCGAGGTTCTTGAGATTGTGGACTCGAGCGCCGCGGACGCGGATCTCCTCGATGTCGCCCGGAACCGTGGCATGAACCGCTGCGGCCTCCGTTTCGGGTCCACGAAGCGCCTTTGCGAGTGCCACCTTGTCTGTAGGGTTCTTCGGCATGGGTGTAAATGAAAAATTATACGCCGTCAAGTCAAGCCGGGCAAATGAGCGAGATCTCACTGCGGCAGGCATGTGCCTCAAATTCGCCGCTCGCACCGTATTTATCATTCGATGAAAACTACCGACGGTTTCAGAGGAGCTCCACTCTGGACTTTCTGCCGTATACTCAAGCAGCCCTTCGCCCCACCCTTTCATCTGACTCGACAGGGATCAATCGTTGCCTTTTCGGCCTATCACGAGGCGGGAACTCCTCAGACTAACCGGCACCACGGCCGCATCCGGGCTAGCCTCCGCCCTGCTTGCTAACTGCGGCAGCGGAGGCGGCCTTTTGGGAGGTGGGCCCGGTCCAACGACGTGCGCAAAGCTGAGCGATGTCGAACACGTCGTCATCTTCATCCAGGAAAACCGTTCCTTCGATCACTATTTCGGCAGCTACCGCGGCGTCCGCGGATTTTCCGACCGGAGTATGGCATTCCAGCAGCCTGACCCAGCGAATACGACGATCCCGCCAGTGGGGTCGCTCCTGCCATTCCACCTGGACACTTCCACAACGAATGCAGCCTGCACGCACGACATCAACCACGACTGGGTGCCACAGCATAAAAGTTGGGACAACGGCGCCATGGATGGTTTTGTGAGCTCGCGGCTGCCAATTGATTCCAACGACGCTGTATTGAGCATGGGCTACTACACTCGCGCAGACCTTCCCTACTATTACGCCCTCGCCGATGCCTTCACGATCTGCGACAACTATTTTTGCTCAGTAATGGGCCCCACTGACCCCAATCGCCTCTACACGATGGCGGCCTCCATCGACCCAGATGGAAAAAACGGCGGCCCGATTTTGCAGACGATTGTGACAAACCGCACAGCCGTTTACGGTCGCCTGACCTATACAACGATGCCCGAGCAGCTTCAGGCTCGGGGAATTTCTTGGAAGGTTTACTCTTCGCCTGACGAGACCGTTCTCGGCGGGATTCTCTCGGACAATGTTCTCCCCTTCTTCAAAAATTTTCAGGATCCTGCATCGGTGCTGCATCAGAACGCATTCGGGCCGCAGTTCCCGGTCGACTTCTTGGCCGACGTCGTGTCTGGAAATTTGCCGCAAGTCTCCTGGCTGATCGGTTCGATCCTAACGTCGGATCACCCGCCTTCGCCTTCGATCTTCGGCGAGAATATAGTTTCGCTCGTCGTCAGTGCTTTAACAGCGAACCCAGCACTGTGGGCCAAGACGGTTTTGTTTCTCACCTACGATGAAAATGGCGGATTCTTTGATCACGTTGCGCCGGTAACGGCGCCTCCCGGCACGCCAGGAGAATTTGTGACCGTGCCCGCGGTACCGGACCCGACCGTAATCGGCAGTCCAGCGATTACCGGCCCGATCGGATTAGGTTTTCGCGTCCCCATGCTGATCATCTCGCCGTTCAGTCGAGGCGGGTTCGTCTCATCGGACCTCTTCGATCACACTTCGGTGTTGCGATTCCTCGAAACACTCTTCGGTGCCGAGGTGCCCAACTTGAGCGCCTGGCGCCGCGCAACGGTCGGGGATCTGACCAGTGCGCTTAATTTCAAAAAACCTGACCAGTCGATTCCGAATCTACCACCCACACTGCCTGCCGTTCTGCAGGCGATCGAGCAATGTGCGGCAAACTTGGCTGGAACGACTTCCTACACAGTGCCAACCGCGCAAACCGTTCCGACGCAGGAATCCGGAACCGGGACTCGCCCTAGCGGTATGTGCTAGTTAAAGATTAAAGATACGGTGAGAACTGGCCTCCGGCTTCCTAGCTCACATCAAGTCCGGTCCTATGCTTCCCAGTTTTCTAAATCGCTTCGAGCCTCCTTTCAGAGGCCTTGCGTGCAAGCGAGCACCCGCTGGACGTACCCAAGAACTCGAAGCCTCCCTTTCCGCCCGGTTCTATGTTAGTTCTTATGCAAGGCCGCGATGACATCCGGAAGTTACAGATTTGACCGTGTTATTTGGATCGTGCTGGACAGCGTGGGCATCGGGGAACTGCCGGACGCGAAAGATTATGGAGACGTGGGCCGCGATACGCTCGGCCACATCGCATGCTCCCGGCCACTGCGAATTCCAAATCTTCAGCGACTCGGCATTAGCAACATTGCCCGGCTCAAATACCTTACGCCGCCTGCGCACCCCGCCGCGAGCTATGGAAAGGGCGCCACAAAATCTCCAGGGAAGGACACGACCACGGGACATTGGGAAATGGCTGGCATCTGGCTCGACCGGGCGTTTCCGGTTTATCCGAATGGGTTTCCGAAGGAGATCATCGAGGAATTCGAACGCCAAATCGGGCGACGCACGATCGGCAACAAACCCGCATCCGGCACCGAAATCATCAAGGAACTGGGCCTCGAGCATGTCACCACGGGTACTCCGATCGTTTACACGTCGGGTGATAGCGTTTTTCAAATTGCGGCACACGAAGACGTGATTCCCATCGAAGAGCTGTATCGTATGTGCGAGATCGCGCGGAAGATCCTCGACGCGCCCAACCGCGTGGGTCGCGTGATCGCGCGTCCATTTGCAGGCCCGCCAGGCGATTTTCAGCGCACGGAGCGACGTCATGACTATGCCGTTGAGCCGCCTAAGCCAATGCTGCTCGATGTTCTCGCCGAGCGCGGCACTCCGGTGTTCGGCGTCGGCAAGATCCACGACGTTTACAACGGGCGAGGCGTGAACGATTACGTTACGACAAAGAATAATTCCGATGGCATGGCGAAACTCACCGAAGCGATTGCCCAGCGCCCGAAGGGACTGATTTTTGCGAATTTGGTTGATTTCGACATGCTCTACGGCCATCGCAAAGATGTAGAGGGATTCGCGCGTTCACTCGAGCAATTTGACGAGCAGCTCGGGCCCTTCCTCGAGCTCTTGGGTCCGTCGGATTTGTTAATCATCACCGCCGATCACGGTTGCGATCCTGATCCTGTGAATCCCACCACTGATCACTCGCGCGAATACGTGCCGATTCTGGCCTACACTTCGCGCGCCATGGAAGGACGGAACCTGGGCACTCGCTCGACCCTCGCCGACATGGGACAAACGGTGGCCGAGAATTTCGGCGGCGAAATCCCGCATGGCACGAGCTTTTTGGAATTGCTTTCGAGGTAATCGCGGCGCCGACGGCGCGCGGTGGCCTTCCTATTGGCCTTGCGAAGCCTTTTGAGCGTAATAGCCGGCCCGCGTCCTAACCGCTAATTTTCCGCGGCCTTTCGGCGGCTGTACTTGCACCTGCACGGTGCGGAACGAGCCGTCCTTGGCGGCGTTGCTCGGATAGTAGCCCAGCTCGTATTGATTCCGAATGTCGCGCGCCACCTGCGCGCAAATCGACTGCACCTGTTCGAGGTTGTCGGGAAAGTACGCGAGCCCGCCGGTCGCAGTTGCAAGCTCGGCCAAAATCTTCTTCGAGTGCCGCACCATGCCCTTGCTGTGCTTGCGGTCGTCCTCGCTGAAGACGCCGATCGCGTAAATGGCAGCATCCGATTGCTCCGCCACCTTGACCGTATACTCAAATGATTTGCGGCTCGCATCGTCGTCGCCGTCGGTAATCACGAGTAGAACGCGCTTGTCCCTGTGGCCCTTCTTGAGGTGGTCGAGCGAACCGATGATCGCATCGTACAACGCGGTGCTTCCGCGCGAATCGATCCTTGAGAGCGCTTCGTTCAACTCCTTCTGGTCGCTTGTGAAATCTTCATTCAGATCGAGATAATACTCGTCGTTAAAATTCACAACGAACGCTTCATCGCGCGGGTTGCTCGTTTTAACGAAGGTGAGCGCGGCTTCATTCACTTGCGACCGCTTTTCGCGCATGCTTCCGCTGTTGTCGATCACCAGGCCCATCGTCACGGGAATGTCTTCGCGGGAGAAGAGGGAAATCTTCTGCTCGACCTTATCTTCGAAGACGCGGAAATTGTCCTGCTTCAGGTCCCCGACAAATTGCCCTTTGTCGTCGTCCACAGTGGCGTGCAGGACCACCAGATCGACGTTGGCTTTGATAACGCCTTTCTGCTGCGCTGGGTTTTGCGGAGGCGGAGGGCCGGGAATTGCTCCCTGCGCGTGAACGCGCGGCGCAAACAGACAAAAGCTCGCGAGCGCGAGAAAGAAAATTGCGTGGCGGTAGGTGCTAATGACCGGGCGCGAAATAGCCCGTTTTCGAATATACGGTGAGGGGAGGAAGCCCCTTCGGTGGGTGCAACTTGACCTTGATCTTGCGCCATCGGCCGTCATGCGCGTGATCGCTCGGTCTATATCCCAGGACATATTGGTTGCGCAACTCCATGCTGATTTTTGAAGCAATATCCGGCAGATCCGCAATCTGGTTCACCACAAACGTCCGGCCGCCCGTCATGGCCGTTAAATCACTCAGCAGGGCAGGCCCATTCGCTTCTTCCGGAGTGCGGCCGCCCGAAGGATCGTAAAGCCCGATCGCGAAAATCTGCACGTCCGCTTCTTTTATAAAATTGCGAACGTCGGACAGAGTGTACCTGCTGTGATTATCGCCCCCGTCGGATATGATGAGCAACGCCTTCTTTGTGTTGTGTGCTCCTTTCATCTGGCTGAGTCCCAGGTAGATTCCATCGAAAAGCGCCGTCTCACCCCGCGCCGCGGTAAACATCAGCCGATTCTGCAACTCCTCGACGCTTGCAGTGAACGAGCTAACGAGTTCCGCGCGATCGTTGAAATCCACGAGGAAAAACTCGTCCTGCGGATTCGCCGTCCGGAAAAACTGCACCGCGGCCAGCCGCGACTTATCGATCTTGTCGGTCATGCTGCCGCTCATGTCGAAAATGACGCCGATCGAAATCGGCACGTCCTCGCTCGAGAATCGAACGATCTCCTGCTCGTTGTTGCCTTCAAAAACCCGGAAAGAATCTTGCTCGAGTCCGGTGACCAGGCGCCCGTAAGGGTCCGTCACGGTCACGTTGACCAGAGTCATTTCCGTTTCGGTTTTAAGTTTTTTGCCGAGCTTTTCTGAGGTGCGAGGATTAACGGGACCGGTCGCCTCGCTCTGAGCCCAGATTGGACTTGCAAGGAAAGGAGCGGCCAAGAGCATCCCTGCCACGCAAACCGCCGCGAGCCCCCATGCTGCTCCGGGCTGCGTCGCGCGGTATTTCAAGGTGCCCCCGATGGCCTATACTGCTGCCAAATTGTATCACCATGTTTTTCGAAAACAAGCGGCGAAAAATGTATTCCCGACCGGGATGCGCCCTGAGGCCGGCTTTTTTCTGGCGCGCGGCGAACTCCATCCTCTGGTGTTAGACTTAGCGGGTAAATAAAAGACAGCACAGGCGCCATGGCAAAGCAAAATCCAGCTTCGAGCGTCAAAGTTCTCGCCATAATTCCGGCCCGATACGCTTCCACGCGCCTGCCGGGCAAGCCGCTGGCATCGATTGCGGGCCGCCCAATGGTCCAGCACGTCGTTGACCGCGTTCGGCAAGCCGCGCGCGTCGCGCGCGTCGTGGTCGCCACCGATGACGACCGAGTCAAGAAAGCGGTGGAGGAGTTCGGCGGCGAAGCCGTCCTCACCCGCCGCGACCATCGCAGCGGAACAGATCGTGTCGCGGAAATCGCGGCGCATCTGGAAGCCGAAATATACGTCGACATCCAGGGAGACGAGCCGCTAATCGATCCCGCCACGATTGATGCCATCGTCGCCGAAATGGTTGACGACGATTCGATCCAGATTGCCACGCCCTGCACTGCGATCACGCAGCCGAACGACGTGATGGACCCCAACATCGTGAAAGTTGTCCGTGATTTCGACGGTAACTGCCTCTATTTTTCGCGGGCCCCGATTCCCTGGGTACGCGACAACAAAGCCGCTGCCGCGCCGCACCACTGGAAGCATGTTGGTCTTTACGGCTTCCGTCGCGAGGCCCTGCTCGAATATCCCACGCTTCCTCCGGGAGAGCTCGAGGCCGTGGAACAACTCGAGCAGCTTCGCTGGCTCGAAAATGGATTTCACATCCGCGCCGTCGAGACTGATTACGATGCGATCAGCGTTGACGTCCCGGCCGACATCCAGCGCGTGGAAAAAATCCTGCAAGAACGCGCTGCTTCCTGACAAGACGCCGGGGACTTGTAAAAAAATAATTTTCGAGGCGATTTGACACGCGCCGCGTTTCCGAACATAATGACGAGTACGCCGAATCCAACGGAGGAATTCGAGCGCTTTGCGGGCCGCCCCGAAATACATCTTTGTAACCGGCGGCGTAGTATCTTCCCTCGGCAAAGGCGTAGCGGCTGCCTCCATCGGTTGTCTCCTCGAAAGTCGCGGGCTTAAAGTCACCCTTCAGAAGTGCGATCCATACCTGAACGTCGATCCCGGCACGATGTCGCCCTATCAGCACGGCGAAGTGTTTGTCACCGATGACGGCGCGGAAACCGACCTTGACCTGGGCCACTACGAGCGCTTCACCAACTCGCATCTGACGCGCGACCATAACTGGACCACCGGGCGAATCTACGAATCGATCATTGCGAAAGAGCGCCGTGGAGACTATCTCGGCAAGACCGTCCAAGTGATCCCGCACGTCACCGACGAAATTAAAGCCGCCTTCCGCAAAGTTGCTGATGCCGTTGACGTGGTGATCGTAGAAATTGGAGGTACGGTCGGTGACATCGAGTCGCTTCCGTTCCTGGAAGCGATTCGTCAGATGCGGCTGGAAATGGGTCCGGATAATGTCCTCTTTGTTCACCTCACGCTCGTTCCGTTTATCCCCACCGCAGGCGAACTGAAAACCAAGCCGACGCAGCACAGCGTGAAGGAATTGCTCAGCATCGGAATTCAGCCCGATATTCTGATTTGCCGCAGCGACCGGCAGCTCGCCGGCGATCTGAAAGGTAAGATCGCGCTTTTCTGCAACGTGCACGAGTCCTGCGTGATTTCCGCGCCCGACGTTGGCAATATTTATGAAGTTCCGATGTCGCTTGCTGCTGAGCGGCTCGATGAACAGATTCTCCGTCTGCTGCGCCTTGAAGCGCCGCCGCGCGATTTGAGCCGCTGGCTTGCGATGCTCGAGACGCTCGAACATCCGCAGGGCGAGGTCCACATCTGCGTCGTCGGCAAATACGTCCAGCTGGAGGACGCGTATAAAAGTTTGCGCGAAGCGCTCGTTCATGGCGGCCTCGCGAATCGACAGCGCGTTGTCTTCGAATGGATCGAAGCGGAAGATATTGATTCGATCGCCGCAGCCGACAAGCTGCTTCGCCACGCTGACGGCATTCTCGTTCCCGGCGGTTTCGGCAAGCGCGGCATTGCCGGAATGGTTCAAGCGATCACCTACGCGCGCGAGAAAAAGATCCCGTTCTTCGGTATTTGCCTCGGGATGCAGTGCGCGACGATCGAATACGCGCGCCAAGTTTCGAGAATTGAAAATGCTGATAGCACGGAGTTCGATCCTTCGACTTCGAATCGCGTGATTTACAAATTGCGCGAACTTCTGGGCGTGGACGAGATGGGCGGCACGATGCGCCTGGGTGCGTGGCCGTGCAAGCTGGAGCCCGGCTCGTTTGCACACAAAGCCTACGGCGTGCTCGAAATCTCCGAACGCCACCGCCATCGCTACGAATTTAATTGCGAGTACGAGCAGACGCTCACGCGCGCCGGCTTCCGCATCACCGGCCGCACGCCCGATGGCGTGTATGTCGAAATTGTCGAAGTGCCCGATCATCCTTGGTTCGTTGGCTGCCAGTTTCACCCCGAATTCAAATCCAAGCCCCTCGCGCCGCATCCGCTTTTTGCTGCTTTCGTTCGCGCCAGCTTTGAGAATCGCCGCGCGCGACTCGGAGTCGCCGCCGATAAGCGCGTTTCTGCTGCTGACCCCGCAGCGGATTGAAATTCGTGACTTGTAGTTCCGTGACTCGTAATTCGTGACTTGTGACTCGTGAAGGGCCGAATGTGTACGGTCCTTTCCGATGCGATGAGCGACGAGTGCGCGTGCTTGTACCCCCCTTTTACCGCCGATTAGAAATGGTCTCAGGCTCATGTTTTCAGCGAGTTACGGCGATTTCTAATCGCGGCACCGTAGATTAGAAATGCAGTGGCTGGTAACGAGTGTCTCGGGGCTAGTGAAAGGCGAAGGCTCGAAGCCCTGTGAGGCGTCAAAGGCTTGCTCGTGCGAAGCTGGGCAAAAGGTAGGGAAGCGAAGAGATTCCCGTTTTGGAAATTTGGTGACGTGACGCGGCGGCGGGCTTGTGAAGTGAGATAAAAAATCGCCAAATATTTGCGATTAGAAATTTTTAGTGGGCTGATTTTTCTAAGAGTTGGACGAAATTCTAATTCCAGATTTGCGATTAAGAATTTGGCGGTTTTCGGGCCGCTGAGCGTGGCAAAGCAGGCTCGAGCGGGAGATATTCCTCCCGCCGGACCCAGAGTCGCGCCCGACAGTGCCGTTTTTATCATCATATAAAAACGGACAATGGTAGCACAGTATTTGGGTGTTGAGTATCCGTAGAACTACGCAGACTTCTGGAAATCGCGAAAATCGAACGTTAAGATAGGCTGTCCGCGCATAGCGGAATCACCCGCTGCGGACCCGCTTCAGTCACGTTCGCCCGTGCCGTAACTAGCTGCAATATTCGCGTCCGGACGATCGCTAGTCTATCCTTTGAGTTTCTTATTCATGTTTTATTCAATGGCGGTACTATTTGGTACCGGACAGAAATCCTCGCCGGCCCCAGACTCTTGAGAGGTTGAACAAAGATGCCTGATACTTTGAAGGCCGAATCCGAACAGAACATGATTTTATCCGGAGGTTCAGGTCCTGGTCCCGGTCCGAAGTGGGATAGAGCACCACAGTATGCTGGCTATATTCTTACGTTTCTATGCGGTTGTTTGGTCACCCTTGCTATTCGCTACTTCATTCGCGGCACCAACGTGCAGTTAAGCCCCGAAAGTTTCGTATCGCTAGTTTTCACCATCGCGGTCGGTGCCGCATCCTTGGTTCTAGCCATTGTTGCTATTAACTATGGAAGAATATCTGAGAGGGTGATGACGGAGCGCTCTGATCGAAGCATCGACATTCAGATGAACCTGTTTCAAAAATCGCTCGATCTTCAAACACAGCTCTTTGATAAGACGATGTCGACGCTGGAGTCGATCGGCCGCTCGACTGGGGTAACCGAGCAAAGACTAGGTGACATGCATTCTTTGATTCAAAGTCCGACGTTTCTGAAACAGATAGCAGGGCGCGCCATCGAACAAACCACAACCGAACTCAATACCAGCGGCAAGGTGGGAGGGCAGGAAAGCCAAATCGAAGCTCATCTTGCCGAAAAGCTTACGAAGAACATCGTCGAGGAATTATCTGCTCGATGGGAATTGCTGACTAGGCCAGGACAGGGAGGCGCCGGCTCAATCGCGACAGGAAATCCTAGCTTGAGTAGCCCGACTCAGGCAGCTACAACCGCGTCCCCCTTGAAGAGCTTTGAGGAACAGGCCCAACAATTTCAGCGAAAGAGAGAAATCACACGAGAGAAGAATCACATGCAATCTGTTCTTGAGAAGGCGGTCGCTTCCATCCCTGGAGCGGAGATAAAGCGGAACGAAGGTGCTCTGGGAAGGCTGTGGGAAGATGAGATCAAATATAAAGGGCGGAGGCTGGCCGTCGATGTCCGCATTGGTGCCGGTTCAGCCACGGGCTTTACGTCTTACGACGGATCGATTCAGCACCTTTTCACTAGCGAAGAAACCGATTCGTTGGCTTTTTTGTTTGGCCGACCGCCCGTTCAAGAAGTCAAGGAACACTTAGAATCACGAAGTCGAGCGATTGACGGCCGAGTGAAGATTCTGGCCGCCACTAACGAACAGCAACTGCAAAACGATCTGCTGGCCGCATTGGAGAGCATGGTCGCCGAACTCCCGTCATCTTCTTGATTCGGTATCAGGCCGGTCAGTCTAGCTCTTCCAAAACATACTTGCTCAAAAACGCTTGCTAATATTTCACCTGCCGCAGAGAGCGACGATACTAAGGGCTCACGAGGCTGCTCGCGAACATCCGTAGCGCGCCGCGCAGGAATGTAGCAAGCAAGAAAAGCCACTGCGCTCAGAATCACAGTCACGGCGGTAAGCGTAACCGGTCAGTGGGCCGCATGCCGAACAGCGTGTGGACCCGATGGTTGCGCTTCGGTATGAGTAGGCATCTATCCCGAACCTCGAAACGTGTCCCCAGCGGCTAACGCCGATTTTCCCCACGCTTGTGGCGCACGCTAGCCTTCGCACAAGGCCCACGACGAGGGAGTGCCCTCGTCGTGGCTACGTTGCGCGGGTGAAGCGGCTCAAGCGGTATGACGCGCAAGGCACTGTCTTTATGTCACGCCTGAAGGCGTGACCCACAAAGATAGAAGCGAAGGCGAGTGAAGGACCCACCGTTGCGAGAATCGACGACCTAGGTGCATGCTGCGCTGCCACAGGCAGGATTGCCTGTGCTACTGGAAAAATAGTTCAAAAAAACTGCGCCATCGAATTCTGCTCGCGCACGGCAACATTCAACGCCGCAGGTCAGGTGCGGGCGTGGAGGTGCATGCGGAGGCCGTTTTTTGGGCGTAGCGTGACTGAGAATAGGGGCTCGATCGATTGGTTGGGCGCGAGCGTCAGACGGAAGCGTTGGGCGATTGTGGCCAGGAGGAGGGTGGCTTCCATCATGGCGAAGCCCGCGCCTACGCAGACTCTGGGGCCGCCGCCGAAGGGGAAATAGGAGAAGCGCGGTATTTTGCCGGTGCGGATTGGGTCGTGGCGCCAGCGCTCGGGGTCGAAGCGTTCGGGGTCGGGGAAGAAGCGGGCGTCGCGCTGGGTGACCCATTGGAGCAGGAAGAAATTGGTTTTGGCGGGGATGCGGTAGCCGTCGAGTTCGAAATCGTGGATGGCGCGACGGCCTACGCCCCAGGCGGGCGGGTAAAGGCGCATCGATTCCTTCATTACCATCTCGGTGTAGGGGAGGCGCGGGAGATCGGCTGGGGCCGGAGCGCGGTTTCCCAACACTTCGTGAAGTTCT
>Ga0209625_1000154_pt1 | contig 16711 bp, 14 predicted proteins | sample JacPin_JW_Ref_M2_FD_187960 | JGI IMG/M metagenome (GOLD analysis project Ga0209625, IMG submission 187960) | Forest soil microbial communities from Algoma, Ontario, Canada - Jack Pine, Ontario site 1_JW_Ref_M2 (SPAdes) (version 2) | ecosystem: Environmental > Terrestrial > Soil > Boreal...
GGCTTGCTCAGCAGGCCATTTCTCCGAGGCTATGCGATAAGCGGCGATGAAAACGCTGGTGCGATCTTCACCGAAGCGGCAGTGCACGAAGATTTTCTGTCCCGGATTGTCGCGGAGAAGAGAGAGAAATTGGGCGACCTGTTCGTCGGTCGGGGGAGCCCAGCCACTAACAGGGATGTGGACGAAGCGCATGCCCAGCGATTCGGCGCGCTTGCGCTCCCAAGCGACTTTTTCGTGGTCCTCGCCGCGCAGATCCACGATGGTGGTGATACCCAGCATTTTCAGCTCCGAGAGGCCCACTTCCTTGGGCTGTGCGCCGCGATACAGGACATCCGTGACTTTCCCGGCATTAGGAATTCCGGCGAGGTGCAATTTCTGTCCGAGGGCGGACGGAAAGATGGGCGGGGCGGAGGCTGGCGCAGCGGTTTGCGCGAGAAGAGGAAGAGGAAAAAGAAAAAAGATGGCGAGGGATGGCAGCGTGCGTTTCATGTTGAAACGGATAGCAGTAGTGTAGCGTGAGAGGCAACCACGCGAAAAGTGTTGAACGGGAAGCGGTTGAGTGGAAATAGCACCACTACAAATAGACACAGTACGAAAAGGACAACGACATTTTGCGTTTTCCTCTTGACAGGATATTTATATCCGTTGATACTGCGATTCCAGATTCGGGGGACGTGGAAGCGCCAGACGGACCGAGTCGGGGATGCACCGAGGTCCGTGGGAGTCCACGAAGCGGCCCAGTTTCTAAACGAAAAAATCGAGCGCGAAATACCTGCCCCGCGCCCGTATTTGAGGCGGAGCACCTGCTGTTAGGCTGAGTGCGAAGCACCGGCCAGCGGCAGGGCGTTGGCGTTTTGCGCTGGAATTTAAGTGCGACCGCACCGCGGTCGGCTTTTTTTTCGCTGCCCGCTTCCACGACCCGATGGAATCAAGGCGGCGCTAGCTTCAGACCAGACCCTGAAGCGAAGCGCGGTACCTCTGCGGGACGCAGAGGAGTAAAATAAGAGGGTTCCCCCCGCGCGAGTGGGGACCCAGGAGCGCGGAGGGACGGATGGCTACGGTGAAACACGCATTGGACGGAAAATCCCTTGCCACGGGCACGGCCGCAGAGAAGCCGGGGCATGGCGCGGGAAAAGGTCTGAGCTTCCAGCGGTACTTTACCGACGGGAAGAGGTCTCCTTTCGACGGGGTCGAATGGGAGAAGCGCACGGCGTTAATTGGAAACGAGAAGGGCGTGACGATCTTCCGCCAGGAAGACGTTGAGGTGCCCAAGGGCTGGTCGCAGACGGCGACAAACATCGTCACCAGCAAGTATTTCCACGGAAAGCCCGGGACGGCCCAGCGCGAAGGATCGGTGCGGCAACTGATCGGCCGCGTGGTGAATACCATCGTGCGATGGGGCGGAGAGTGCGGGTATTTTGCGGATGCGGAGTCGCGGGATGCCTTCCGCGACGAGCTGACCCACCTGCTGGTCGAGCAGAAGATGGCCTTCAATTCGCCGGTGTGGTTTAACGTGGGCGTGCAGCCGAAACCGCAGTGCTCGGCGTGCTTCATCAATTCGGTTAGCGACAACATGGAATCGATCATGGGGCTGACGCGCACCGAAGGGATGCTTTTCAAGTGGGGCTCCGGCACGGGAACGAATTTTTCGACGCTGCGCGGAAGCAAGGAAACGCTGTCGGGCGGCGGAATCGCGTCCGGCCCGGTGAGCTTTATGAAGGGCTTCGATGCTTTCGCCGGTGTGATCAAGAGCGGCGGAAAGACGCGGCGCGCGGCGAAGATGGTGATCCTGAATATCGATCACCCGGACATCGTCGAGTTCATCGAATGCAAGATGAAGGAGGAGCGCAAAGCGCACGTGCTGATCGAGCAGGGCTACGACAGTTCGATCGACGGCGACGCGTACGCTTCGATTTTCTTCCAGAACGCGAACCACTCGGTACGCGTGTCGGACGACTTCATGCGCGCGGTGGTCGAGGACAAGGATTGGTGGACGAAGAACGTGATCGACGGGCAGCCGAATGAAAAGCTGCGGGCGCGCGATTTGATGATGAAGATTTCGGATTCGACCTGGCACTGCGGCGATCCGGGGATGCAGTACGACACGACGGTCAACCGCTGGCACACCGCGAAGAACACCGCGCGAATCAACGCGAGCAATCCCTGCTCGGAATACATGTTCCTGGATGACACGGCGTGCAACCTGGCTTCGCTGAATCTGATGAAGTTCGTCAACGCCAGCGGGCAGTTCGACGTTGCGGCGTTCAAGCATGCCGTAGACGTGACGATCACGGCGCAGGAAATCCTGGTGGACAATGCGAGTTATCCGACGCCGAAGATCGAGGAGAATTCGCATAACTTCCGGCCGCTCGGATTGGGCTATGCCAACCTCGGGGCACTGCTGATGTCCATGGCGCTGCCGTACGACTCCGAAGAAGGGCGCGATATGGCCGGCGCGATCACCGCGCTGATGTGCGGCGAAGCGTACGCGCAATCCTCGAGAATTGCGGAGCGCATGGGGCCGTTCCCGGGCTACGAAGTGAACCGCGAACCGATGCTGGACGTGATCCGTATGCACCGCGAGGCGATGCGCGGGATCAAGCCGGAGCACGTGCAGACGGAATTGTTCCTGGCCGCGCAGGAATCGTGGGACACCGCGCTCAAGCACGGCGAAAAGTATGGCTATAAAAATTCGCAAGTGACCGTGCTGGCGCCTACCGGCACCATCGGGTTCATGATGGACTGCGACACCACGGGAATCGAGCCGGACCTGGCGCTGGTGAAGTACAAGAAGCTGGTGGGCGGCGGATTGATCAAGATCGTGAACAACACCGTGCCGCAGGCGCTGATGAAGCTGGGCTACACCCCGGAGCAAACCAGCGACGTCGTTTCCTACATTGATAAAAACGGGAAGATTGAAGGCGCACCACACCTGAAGATGGACGACTATCCGGTGTTCGATTGCTCGCTGGCGCCGCAGGGCGGCGGGAGATCGATCACCTGGACGGGACACGTGAAGATGATGGCGGCGGCGCAGCCGTTCCTTTCCGGCGCGATTTCGAAGACCATCAACATGCCCGAGGAATCGACCGTCGAAGACATCTCGAACGCGTATATCGAGTCGTGGAAGGTGGGGCTGAAAGCCGTGGCCATCTACCGGGACAATTCCAAGCGTTCGCAGCCGCTGAATGCCGGCGGGAAAAAGGAAGAAAAGCAGGCGGAGGCCGCTGCAGCCGTGTTGGAACCGATGCAGCGTGAACTGTTTGCTCGACAACAGCGCGAGAAGATGCCCGTGGAACGCGCGTCGATAACGCACAAGTTCAGCGTGGGCGGGCACGAAGGGTACATCACCGTCGGCATGTATGACGATGGGCGGCCCGGCGAGATTTTCATCAAGATGTCCAAGGAAGGCTCGACGCTTTCCGGCGTGATGGACGGACTGGCGCTGACCGTTTCGCTAGGGTTGCAGTATGGCGTGCCGCTGAAAGTGTTCGTGGACAAGCTGCTGAACACGCGTTTCGAGCCTTCGGGGATCACGGCGAACGCGAACATCCGGTTTGTCTCCTCGGTGCTGGACTACATCGCGCGGTGGCTGGGCGGACGGTTCATCTCCGCGGACTACTTGAAATTGAATGCCGTGGCGCCGGGGGAGAATGCCGCTGCTTCCGCTCCGGCGGCAACCCTTCCGCCGATGAACAAGGCGGCGCTCGATGCCATGCAGATGGCGTTGTCCGCGCCAAAACTGAGCAACGCCCACGAGGGCGCGCCTGCGTGCAGCGAATGCGGCATGCTGATGGTGCCGAACGGCGCGTGCTACAAATGCGAAAACTGCGGCAGCACGAGCGGATGCAGCTGAGACGCAAAGGAGAGACGAGACCACAAACGCGATGAGCGCCCTCCCTTCCGGCTCAGGAGCAGCAGCACGGCTCGCCCCGGCAAAGCCCAAGACCCGCGGATTCCTCCACATCGTGAGGCATGGCGCGGGCCCCAACGCCATTTACGTCGTGACCTATCACCGGCTGGACCGCGTTGGCACGCTTCCCAAGCCGGCACTGGCGGAAGGCGCGCAGGCGCTGATCGAATTGCTGGAGCGCATTGGCGTGGATTTTCATTTGAGAGAAGTACGCGGTGCGCTGCAAGATATTCTTCGACTCGGCTCAGCCAACATCCCTGATCTGTGGCTCAGCGATGAGGAGATGCTCGAGAAGGGCCTCGTCGAGTCGTAAACTGTTGCGTCGAATTCAGGTCGTACCCCCCTACCCCCCACCACCAATTCGCAAGAACATCAAAACAAAGCGTTTACGAAATTTGCATTTCATAAATGCTTGATTTTAAAGGAAATGTTCTTGGTTGATCAAACCAGGTGTTAACCGAGGGGCCAGCCAAAAAAGAAAAAGCGGGAGCAAGCTCCCGCACTCCAAACAGAATTATCTACGAGGTTAAGTGTAGCATGGGATAGAGGAAGTCAAGGAAAACTTTGAGAAAAAACGAAAGCGGTGCCAACGCACTTTCCCATAGAACTGGGGGCGCATGGCGGGGGATTGATCATGAAACCGCGGTGGCTGCCGCAGGAGCCCGGCGAAAGCGGCGCCAGGCGAGGCGAATAGGAAAGAAGAGCAGGGCGAGCCAGAAAAGCAGTGGCAGGCCGAATTCGAATAAGACGCCGAGAACGAGAGCCGCGGAAGAGAAGATGGCGCCAACCCCCTCGACGAAGGAATTGCGAAGTTGAAGGAAGAAACCCTCAAGATTGGCTTGCAGAGGTGCGCGGTAATCCTCCATCAACGTGAGCCGGATATGAGCCTGGGCAACGGTTGAAACCAGCCCTTGATTCTGGCGCTCTGCTTCGTCCACGGCTTCATTGGCTTGCGCAATGTCTTTTTCCAGAGCGACCGCGTCCCGCAGCTCGCCCTTGCGCTCGCGCTGCAATTTCTGAAGTCGGGAAAGATTGGTTTGCGCCGCGGAGAGACGTCGCGCGGCGGTAGCGAGTTTGACGGCAAAATCTTCGCCGGCCTCGGAGATCCCTACTACCCGGCCTAGAGCTTTGAGATCAGCAAGCGTGGCGTCGAAATCGTTGGAGGGAACGGAAACCGTTGCTGCCAAGGCACGGCCATAGCCGGAGCGGCTCTCCGTTCGCAAATCTTCCAGATAACCGTGATGGGCGGAAACGATTTGATGAAGTGAAGCGAGGGAATGATCGAAGGCGGAAGAGCGAGCACGGAGGTCGGCGCTGCGAGCGATCCACGGCTCGGCGACGCCTTTCTGGAGCATATCGACACCCATTGCGCCCGAGGACCACATGCTGCCGACATCCCAGGAGATTGCGGAAAGTGCACTCGATCTCGATGAAGCGATGCCCTTGAAGAGTGATTCCACAGCGAGGCGCGAACCGATGATAGTAGCCATGGTGAAAGCAGCTAGAGCGACGGCTGCGATCAGAAGGCGCTTGACGATAAAAAGACGATTTGGGGCGTCGGGCATGGCACACCTCGGGGCGTGCCGCGCTGCCCACAAGAGAAATGGGGCTGAGCGTGGCACTAGAAATAGAGGCCGTACGGAGCGGAAAAGTTCCCCGAGTTTGTTAAGGCAGAGGTGGCGCTACCGATTCGTTACCGGGGTCTGGGGCGGAGGGGAGGGCGGGCGGTGAGCGAGCGGGGACGCATGCGGAAGCGCGGGCCGAGCGGCGGGGGAACGTTGCGGAGAAAATCGCCGCAGCAGGGGCAGTGGCCTTCGATGCCGAGGGGAGTGGTGGCATCGGCACGGAGCCAGCGGCCGCGGGCCTCGCATTGCGGATTGATACACTGCACCGTAAAGCCGGGCAAGAATTGCATTTTTTCTCCCTCAGTGGCCAAGCTCAGGCTAATTCCTGTGCGACCTTACAGCCATCGACCATTTCGCTGCGGCGATTGAAAAAGCTCTGAGCTCCCCTGGCCGGTCAATCCCCTGCCGCGCTCCAACCGAAAAAAAACCGCGTGCCAAAGACTGCGGCTGCAACACTCATTAGGGGCGCGCGGGAACAGCAGACGTGATGGCGCGGATTCTGACGCGAACGCCCTGTGGTGTCAAGAGAAAAGACTACAAGATATTGTGGTAAGGTTGCGGGGAGTAGTGACTGGCGAATCGTGACTGGTGACTTGTGGAAGATAGGCCCAATCGAAACAGCCCACGGGCGCGGACCGGCAAGGAAATCATGAGGACGCTGGTTGCGTATTAAGGAAGGATTGAGGGTGGCGCGGCTCGAAGTTTGCGCGGATGAGCTGCGAGACGGAGGGGGAAATGCCAACTACGACAAGGTTTGATCTGGGCGGTGAAGGATTGCCGAGGATGAACTTGGGTGGCGCCGGAAAGAGAATATTCCAGCTCGCCATTCTGGTGCTGGTGATCATCCTGTTGATGGCGAGCACGACGTCGATCCCGACGGGAAATGTGGGCGTGCTGACGCTGTTCGGGAGGGTAACGGGTGAAACGCTGCCGGAAGGGATACACCTGGTGAATCCGTTGAAGTCGGTGCAGAAACTTTCCGTTCAGACACAGTCGTTGAAAGAAAGCGCCAACGTGCCTTCGAATGAGGGGCTGATCCTGGCGCTGGACACATCGCTGCTGTTCCGGCTGGACAAAACGATGGCGGCGCAAGTGTACCAAACCGTAGGCGCGGATTATGTGGAAAAGATCGTCGAGCCCACGCTGCGGGCGGCGATTCGCGCGTCTACGTCCGCGCATACGGCGAATGCGTTATACACCAACGCGCGCGAGCTGGTGCAGCAACAGATTCAGGATGAGCTGACGAAGCAGCTCGCGCCGCGCGGCGTGATCGTGGAAAACGTGCTGCTGCGCGACGTGCAATTGCCGGCGATGCTGAAAGGTTCGATCGAAGCGAAGCAGCAGGCGGAGCAGGATGCGCTGCGAATGAGCTTCATCCTGCAGAAGGAAAAGCAGGAAGCCGAGCGCAAGCGCATCGAAGCGCAGGGCATTGCGGATTTTCAGAAAATCGTGGCGGCGGGCATCAGTACGCAATTGCTCGAATGGAAGGGCATCGAGGCTACCGAGAAGCTGGCGGCGAGTTCGAACGCCAAGGTGGTGATTATCGGGAATCCGAAGAATGGGCTGCCGCTGGTGCTGGAACCGAAGTAACAAATCGTGATTTAGGACTCATTCTAAGAGGGTCAATCTCTCCACATACTCAGGAGTGGGCGGGTGTGCAAGCGAGTACGAAGATTTTCGTTGACAATACGAAGCTCTTCGTAATAGTCTCTGCGCATGAACCAGGAGCCCCTGCAAAAGCCCACGGCTTCCGAACTGGAGATTCTTCGCGTCCTTTGGGCGCGCGGGCCTTCCACGGTTCGGGAAGTCCATGAGGAACTGCGCGAAAAGAAGGCACTGGGTTACACAACTGTTCTAAAACTCTTGCAGATTATGACCGCCAAGGGCAGCGTCCGCAGAAACGAAGAGCAACGGGCCCACGTTTACGAAGCATGCCAGCCGGCGACGGAAACAAAGCGACAGCTCGTCGGCGACGTCCTGCAACGGGTGTTCGAGGGTTCGGCGAGCGAATTGATGATCCACGCGCTGGAGGGCCGGCGAACGTCTAAGAAAGAGCTGGATGAGCTGCGCCGTCTTCTGGACGAGTACGAGGGGAGAAGCTGATGAGCAACTTCGCGAATTGGATTTTGCCGGAGCTACTGCGGACGCTCGGCTGGACCTTGTTGCATTTCCTCTGGCAGGGGGCGGGACTGGCGGCTCTGTTTGCCGTGGGGGCAGCGGTTTGCCGAAGCGCGGCGGCGCGCTACGCGCTGGCGGTGGGCGCGCTGGTTTTGATGATGGTATCGCCGGTCATCACGTTCACGTGGTTGCGCACGCAAATGAATCCGGCCGTGCAGACTGGGGCGGAAGGAGCTTCGACGTGGGCGGGAACGTCCACCCAAAACGCGACCGCGCTGTCAGGCTCCCGCGCCCCGGCCGCCGCATCCCGAACGGAGCAGCCGATGGCGATGCTGTGGCTGGTGGAAGCGTGGTTCCTGGGCGTCCTGCTACTGAGCCTGAGAACCGCGGGCGGATTGTTTCTGATCGAAAGAATGCGGCGCAAAGAGATAAAGCAGGTGGGAGGAGAACTGTACGAAAGATGCGTGGCGCTGCAACGGAGGATGGGTCTCGACCGCGTCATCCAGTATTGCGAGTGCCATCGGCTGGACGCTCCAGCGGTGCTGGGATGGTTCCGTCCCGTGGTGCTGCTGCCGGTGAGGGCGCTAACCGGCTTGACCGAAGAGCAAATCGAAGCGGTCATCGCGCATGAGCTGGCGCACATTCGCCGCCTCGATTGCTTCGTGAATCTTTTCCAGATTGCCGCGGAAACGCTGCTGTTCTACCACCCAGCGGTTTGGTGGGTGAGCCAGCGGATACGGGCCGAACGCGAGAACTGCTGCGACGACGAAGCGATTGCAATTTGCGGTGACGCCGTGAACTACGCGAGGGCGCTCACGCTGATGGAAGAATGGCGGACGGCTCCGGCATTGATGATGGCGGCGAATCGCAGCCCGCTTGCGGAGCGCGTGGTCCGGCTGCTCGGATGGGATGGAGCGGCCGGCAGAATTCGCGTGGCGGGACTGACGGCCAGTTTCGTGTGCCTGGTGGGAGCGCTGTTGGCGGGCAACGCATTCCTGGGAGTCGCGCATGCTGCGCTGGGAGCCGGCGCGTCTCCGAAACAGGAACAAGGAAGCAGCAGTGTGATTGTCGTCAAGCCAGAGACTGCTTCGGCGAAGGAACGCACGGCGCAGGCCGCGAAACCTTCGGGAGCGGCCGAGGCGAAGGCGCAGACTAACAAAGAAAAAGATCAGAAGACGGCCGGTGACGAGAACAAGAAGCAATCCTATCTGGATGCCATGGAAGCCGCAGGGTTCAAGAACCTCGATGTCGACGAGATTATTGCGATGAAGGTGCAGGGCGTCACGCCCGAGTACATCAAAACAATGCACGATCTGGGGTTGCAACCCACGCCGGACGAACTCGTCGGCATGCGCGTGCAGGGCATCACGCCGGAGTACATTCGCGAGATGCGAAGGTTTGATTCCAACTTGAACATCGATGAACTGATTGGGATGAAAGTGCAAGGAGTTACGCCGGAAACTATCCGCGAATTCCACGAGTTGGGGCTGCAACCAAGCGCCGATGATGTGATCGGGATGAAGGTGCAGGGTGTGACGCCGAATTACGTAAAGGAGATGCGCGCCACGGGACTCAAGCCAAATACTGACGAGCTGATTGGAATGAAAGTGCAGGGAGTCACACCCGAGTATGTGAAATCGATGCAAGCGGCAGGCTTCAAGGACCTGGATTGCGATGAGCTGATCGGCGCGAAAGTGCAGGGGATAACGCCGGAGTTCATCGAGAAAGCGCGGAAGCACGGATTCCAGAATCTGACGCTGGACAAGCTGATGGCGCTAAAGAACGCGGACATTTTGTAAGTTTCGCAGGAAACACGGAGAGGAGTGAGGTCCCATGAACCTGAAACGGATTATCGGTCTTATCCTTGTGATTGCTGGAGTCATTCTGGGCGTGGCGAAAGCTCTCGGCGGCGAGGGGCAGAGCGGCGATTGGACCATTCGGCGCTCCGATGCTCCGGGGAGGGTGGAGTTTTCATTGATGGATTCCCGCGCCGGGCATCACTTTCACCACAGTTCCGACTGGCCGGCGAGCGATTTTTCCGGCGTGGATTTTTCCAAGCCCGGGCGGCAAGAAGTTCATTTTACGATCGCGCGGGATGCAGGAAAATTCGAATGCGAGGGGTTTCTGCGGGACGGCGAGGGCGCGGGGCTGTTTCATTTCACGGCCGAGCCGAAGTATTTGCGGGAGATGAAGTCGCTGGGTTTCGAACGGATCGACGACGACAAACAATGGGCGATGGCCATCCACGATGTCAGCCTGAAATTCGCGCGGGATATCAAAGCCGAAAACCTGCAGGGGTTGGATACGGACAAGCTCATTGCCTTCAAGATTCATGGTGTGACCCCGGAGTTCATCGAAGGCATTCGCTCGGCGGGTGTAAACGTTTCCGACAGCGACAAACTGATTGCGTTCCGCATTCATGGCGTGTCTCCAGAGTTCATTTCGGGGATTCGCTCGGCGGGGCTGAATGTACAGGACAGCGACAAACTGATCGCCTTCCGCATTCACGGCGTGACGCCGGAAATGGTTCGCAGCCTCAAACAGGCCGGCTACGATGCTGACCCGGACAAGCTGATCGCCATGAGAATTCACGGGGCGACGCCGGAATGGGTGGCGGAGTTGAAGAAGCAGGGTTACGAGCACTTGGATCTCGACAAGCTGATCGCCTTCAGGATCCATGGCGTGTCAGCGGATTTTATCGGCCAGCTTCAGAAGCTGGGTTACTCTCATCCGGAGCCGGATCAACTGATCGCCATGCGCATTCATGGAGTGACGCCCGACTTCATCACCGGGCTGCAGTCGCGTGGAATGAAAAACCTGAGCGTCGATCAACTGGTCAGCCTGCGAATTCATGGGATTGAGTGACCTTTTCGGCCGTTCGGAAGCATGGGAGAGAATGGAATAAGCGAGCCGAGTAAGATCTTCAAGCAAAGATCGGGGTTTTCGATCCGCAGCGAAATCTAAGGCTTGGGCGTCGTCGCCGGGACTTCCTGCGGCGCAGGCAAAGCAGCCAGGCGGACCTTCAGTTGGTCGAGTTCTTGCTGCTTATTGGTGATTTGTTGCTTCATGGCGTCCAGCTTCTCTTTTCCCGAGGTGTTCTTCGCATAGTCGGAACTGGAATAGAATGAGTCCTGATCCAACTGATATTCACGCTGGAGAAGATCGAGATCACTCTGTGCATCCTTGATCTTCTCCTTTAAGGCGACGCGCTCCTTTAAGGCCGCGCGCCCCTTGTCGTCTTCCGAAGGAATCTTGGAGCCTTGCACGTTGGAGGAGGCGTCGCCGGAGGCGCCCCCCTGCGCGGTTGCTGCGCCGGCGGCGGGCTGCGCCGGGGTTTCCGGCGAACCTGGCATTGTGAGTTGCACAGCGGTAGCGCTCTGCACATCTCCCTTTTTTACATCCAGAGTTTCGTCAGTGATGACTTTAGCCGGTTTTTCGGTGTTCTTCTTCTGCGCGCGGGCGCGGCGGGCGGCTTCCGCAACGGACTGAGTATCCTGCGATTGGGCAAAGGCAGCGGCGGGAAGCAGAGCTGCGGCCAGGACGACCGGCAGGGCAAGACGCAATGGGATGCCGTGCAACATAGTCAAGACTCCTCATAAAAGCTGAGCTGGGTCAAATTTCAAGATACGCCTGCGAAAGTGGAATGACAATCCCAAGTAGCGAAGGGGTGCGAATGAGCCAACGGAGCAAGTTAGAACGAACGTGTTTCTATACACTCATTCCTATTGCGCGGCTGGATGAGACTCGAAACGAGTCAGCGGCCTGCCGCGGCGAGCTGTGCTGCCGAAACGTCGCGGAATGAAAAGTGTGTTTGCAGATTCTTTACCGGCTGGCCATTGGCCTCCGCGTAGGGATAGATAAAATAATTCAGGGGCTCGCCCTTCTGGTCGGGCGAGAGACGGATGTCGCGGCCGTAGGTGAAGAAAATGCGATTGGTGTCGTGCGCGCCGAAGAAGAAGTCACGCTTGGCGGGATTCTTCCAGGCTTCGGAAGCGTCCACCGGAACCCAGCCGACGCCGGGGAGATGGAATTCGGCCCAGCAATGGTAGCCCGCGATGTCACCTTCGGTCTTGCCTTCGGGCAGCGGGAAACCGATTTCGAAACGAGCGGGAATGCCGGACGAACGCATCATGCCTATGAAGAGAGAATGGAAATCGGTGCAATTGCCACGCTTCGAAGTGCACGCCCAGACGGCGTCGCCGCGGCCCCAGCCTTCGCCGGATTTGTCATAGCGCATGGTAGCGAGCACGTAATCGTAGATGTGACGGGCCTTTTGGATTGCGCTGGTATCACCGGCGGTGTGCTCCCTGGCAAGCTCGGCGATGGTGCCGTTGAGGGGAACGAGTTTATCGGGTTCGAGGTAGCGTTGCAGGCTCGGATCGCGAGACACCGAGGCGGAGACGTTCTGAACTGAAGCTGCGTCAAGGGCGACTTTGTGTTCGCGGCGGACGGCCGTGAATCGCAGGAGCACGCCAAAGCCGGCGGCGGATTGCTGCATTGTCGGCGTGAAGGCCGCAAACGCGTTGCTGTATTCGGGATCCCGGCCCTGCACGTGACTCACGGGGCTCTCCATGCGCAAGCCACGAATGTCCTGGTAGCCATCGGACTGCGGCAAGGGAATCCAAAGATGGGTGGGACCCGCGGAATCTGGGTTAGCGGGAACATGCACCTGATACGTGAATTCGAACGAACGCGCTGGAATTCCATCAGTCATTTCCGCAGCAGTTCTACGGCCCGCATAAGCGGCGACCACGGCGAAAAGAGCGAAAACGAAAATTGACGAGAGCACGAGACGGAAGCGGGTCATGGAGGGACTCCTGCGTGGAGAGTGTGGCTCAGAATCGAGCCGGTGCGATTATACTGAATTGAGAAAGAAAAAAAAGGGGAAACCCCGGAGCGGAAGAATTGTTAAAACTTAGAATGATCCTGCTTGTAGCACTGGCAATGCTCATGGGGACGGGCAAAGCCTTCGCCCAGGCGCCGGCGATCGAAGCACAAATACCATCGCCCAGCGCCGTCCCTCCCGCTCGCAAGAATCTGACTAAGGAACGAACGCAGGAGCACCGCTTCTGGGACAAGAAGAATGATTGGTTGTTTGCAGGCGTCGGAGCGGCGCGGACGTTCGATTATTTTTCAACCCTGAACCTGAGGCGGCGCGGAGACCGGGAAGTCCTGCTTACGAATGAGATCGTGGACAATCACGCGGCGTTCGCGGCGATCGAAGCGGCGGGAACCGGCGTTTCGATTGGGGCGTCGTATTTATTCCATCACTACGGCCATCACAAACTGGAACGCTGGACCTCGATGGTGCATTTCGGATTGGCGACGTCGGGCGCGGTGCGCAATTACTGCCTGAAAACGGCACATCCAAGGACCACTCCGTAGCCGCACGCGGCTCACAAGGCGGAAACGCTGCGTCGTGCCCCCCGTCTAAATCAACAGGATGAAATCTTGCAGATGGAATAGTGGTGCGGCATACTCGCGGCCCGTGCCGGAAGCGTATGGAGAGCGGCGTTGGGATGTAGACGACGTATAAAGATGGGACAGTGGGTCTTCCCTCATCGTTTTGTGCTGATTCTTGGTGCGAGTCTATGTTTCGCGATCGCCTCGCGCGGTTCCATGGACCCAGGGTCATCCGCGCGTCCGGAAACGCCGGCCGCGCAACCCTCGCCGCAGCAATCCGGCTCCTCACAGACTTCGCCTTCGGAATCGGCGACTTCTGAACGGACAAGAACCGAACAGTACACTCTTTCGCATGAGCGCCAGGCGAAAGCGGTAGCGTACTCACGGGCGGGCTACACGCTTTACTTCGTTTCCTATTTTCTTGGCGGACTTTTCCTTTTTCTAATCCTGCGGCTGGGCTGGGCGGCGAAGTTTCGAGATATCGCTGAAAATGTCAGCGACAAGAAGTGGGTTCAAGGACTGGTTTTCGTGCCGCTGCTCTTCCTGACCATCGGCATTCTGGACCTGCCGCTGCACCTGTATTGGCATGCGCTTTCCTTGCATTACGAACAATCCATTCAAGGCTGGGGCTCCTGGTTCTGGGATTGGTCCAAGGGAGAGTTTCTCGACACCGCGTTTGGAGTCGTTCTGGTCCTGATCTTGTTTGCCGTGATGCGGCGCAGCCCGCGGCGATGGTGGTTGTATTTCTGGTTTCCTGCAGTCTTGATTCTCCTGGGAGTGATCGTGATCACGCCCCTGGTGATCGATCCGCTGTTCAACAAATTCGAGCCACTGAACAAGGAACATCCGGATCTCGTTGCTGCCATTGAAAAGCTCACGAAACATGCGGGTGTTCCCATTCCACCGGACCGCGTGTTCCTGATGATGGCGAGCCGGAAAACGAAGGCCATCAACGCCTACGTGACGGGCCTGGGAGCTTCAAAGCGTTTGGTGATCTGGGATACAACGATTCAAAATACTTCCAACGATGAATGTCTATTCATCGTCGGACACGAGCTCGGACACTACGTTCTCGGACACGTCCGTCAGGGCTTTTTAGTGGGAGCGGCCGGGCTATTGTTGGCGTTCTATCTCCTCTTTCGAGGCCTGCACTGGGCGCTCGATCGCTGGGCCGGTGACTGGAAGCTCTACGGCCAGGAAGACTGGGCTTCGCTTGCGGTGTTGCTCTTGCTCCTGCAAGTGCTGTTGTTCGTTTCTTCGCCGGTCATCAGCGGGTACAGCCGGATGCAGGAACATGCTGCGGACGTTTACGGATTGGAAGTCATCCATGGGTCGGTCCCGAATTCGGAGGAAGTCGCCGCCCACGCGTTTCAGGTTCTCGGAGAGCTGGATCTGTCGGACCCCAATCCACCGCCGTTCATAACCTTCTGGCTCTATTCGCATCCGCCGCTGGCGGACCGCCTGGTGTTCGCGCATAAGTACGATCCGTGGTCAAAAGGGAAATCGCCAAAGTACGTAAAGTAGGCGTGGAAGAGGCGGATCCCACTCGCTAGGATGTGCTGCGCGCCGATGCGTGCTTGCGGGCAAAAGCGGCTACTTTGCTGCGATTGCCGCAAACGGCCATCGAACACCAGCGACGGCGGCGCGTGCGCGAATTGTCGTAGAAGAACAGACCACAGTGCGGATTGGCGCAAAGCCGTAGGCGTGCGCGAGCTCCCTCGGCGATAATTTCCGCAGCGGATCGGGCCACCGCGGCGAGCAACCAATCAAGGCCTCCCTCCCGCGCAATGAATTCGATCTTCCAGACGCCGTCCAGAGCGACAAGTTCATCGTGCCCCTCGGTAATGCGCAGTATTTCGTTTACCGGCTCGACCCATTCCCCGGCAATTCTTTGCTTTCGGAGCATGGCCGCGAACACCTTGTGAAGTGCGGAGCCGAGCCGCCGGGCTTTCAAGAGCAACGCTTCCGCAGCCCGCGGGTCAGATTGCGGCAGACCGAAAAGCTGCGCGCCACGCTCAGCGGAGACAATTCTCGCTGACTCCAGGAAGTGAATAAGGTGTGCCCAGGACAATGCTGCGCTTGAGGGAGCGGCGTTAACGAAATCGAGGGACAGTCGCCCGCCCAACAGTCGCGGGGCTGACGTCGAAGAAGTCATCGGAAGGGCCTCCCTCAAGGAGCCGAGTTCGGAGTCGGTTCCAGTTCCCAGTAACCAGTAAAAACTATCATAAGGGTTATCGCGAGAAAAGCGTTCTCTAGCTCTGTCTGGCTGTAACCTTTAGCAGACAGTCAAATCAGATATGCTGGCTGGCGGGAGACCGACTTCGATGAAATACCAATTAGCAGGCTTGACCTTCACTTCTCTCTTACTGTTCGCGGCCATGGCGTTGATTCGACCACCTGCTCAGGCGTCCCCAAGGACGCCCGGGGCGGCTCGTACACCAGTAGTGGTCGAACTGTTTACATCTGAAGGCTGTTCCAGTTGTCCTCCGGCCGATGCTTTGCTGGCGCGGCTGGCCGAGGAGCCGCTTGCCGGGAATGTGCAGTTGATCGCCCTGGAGGAGCACGTCGATTACTGGAACGATTTGGGCTGGGCTGATCCTTTCTCTTCGCGGGATTGGACCTCTCGGCAAAATGTTTATTCCGGGGCTCTCGGAAACGGTAACCCGTATACACCGCAAATGGTGGTGGACGGGACGGTGGAATTCGTTGGCAGCCACGGGCAGAAGGCGCGGCAGGCAATTCTTGAAGCAGCAAGCAAGACAAAAATACCGGTGACGCTGGAACAAAGTGGCGCGAATAACGCGGCCACTGGAAACTTTTCCGTGAAGGTTGGAAAACTGGAAGGAACAGCGAAACGCGCTGCAGCGGAAGTCTGGCTGGCCGTTACGGAAACGGGGTTGCACTCCGCAGTGACGCGCGGCGAGAACGCCGGCGAAGACCTCCATCATGCCGCCGTGGTACGCTTCATGCGCAAGATCGGCGAAGCGAATGCTGACGGCGACATTTCCTTTGCTGGAGACGCGAGTGTCCCCCTGCAGAGAGAATGGAAGCGAGAGAATCTGAGGGCCGTGCTCTTCGTGCAGGACAAAAAGAGCCGGCGTATTCTTGGCGCGGCAGAGATCCGCATCGCACCATAAATTTAGAAGCATCGCGTCCTATTTTTAGATTTGCCAGCGAAGATAGTTGCATTCCGGGAATCAAACTTTCTCAGGTACAATCAATCTCGATCGTGGAAAAGTCATTCCGGACGAAGACTCTTTCCCGCGATAAAATCTGTCTCAGTTAATAACCAAACCTGCTCACGGCGAAGCACCCGGCACGTCAGAAAGCAATGCGGGGCAGGGATCTTTCCTCAAGGTGATTGTTGGACATCGAACCATTAACGTATTCTTCCCCGACTCCCCCGTTGCAGGGTCCGCCCCCCCAGGGAATCCTCAGTAAGATTTTTCTAAACGACAAAGGAATACGCGGCGGCTGGCGTCTGCTGATTTACGCGGCCTTGGTGGCCGGGCTCGGATTCGGCGGCGGAATCGTCCTCCAGCAATTTATTCGCCCCACACGAGGTGTTTTCTCTCTCGGCTCTTCGTTCGCGTACGAAGTGTTCTGTTTCACAGTCGTTTTTGGCGCCGCGCTGATCATGGCTCAGATCGAG
>Ga0209625_1000155_pt1 | contig 16709 bp, 14 predicted proteins | sample JacPin_JW_Ref_M2_FD_187960 | JGI IMG/M metagenome (GOLD analysis project Ga0209625, IMG submission 187960) | Forest soil microbial communities from Algoma, Ontario, Canada - Jack Pine, Ontario site 1_JW_Ref_M2 (SPAdes) (version 2) | ecosystem: Environmental > Terrestrial > Soil > Boreal...
GTACACCACGCCTATGCCGCCGCCGCCGAGCCTTTCGATGATTCGGTAATGGGAGATCGTCTGACCAATAGGAGATGAAGAGTCCACGATTGGCGCTCATATTAGGTTGCGATAAAAGGTAAGTCAATGAATGTACTAAAGACCGCAGCAGCGACTGGGATCGTGGGCAATGGGATTTGCGCTGCCGGCTAAGCCGCGCTGTAATAGGGCTGGCATGAAGCCTTGGAGACTCTTTCTTTTGGCGAGTCACGCGATATTGGTAGCGGTTGCTGTTATTTTCGCGGGCGGGATGTTCGCGATGGCTCATGCACGATCGCCGGTTGAGCGCTCAAAAGTGATTATTGACGTCGTTGAGTTGGAGGGCACTCTTTTGCCTAAAGCGAGCCAGGAGGAATTAGTTAGCTCCTTGAAGCAACGCGAATGGGAAGAAGGTTCCGACTGGGTAGCCGATTTGGAGCATATCGTGATTCGCGCAGAGGAAGAAGGTTGGCCGGACAAGGAAAATCAAGGATATTTGGGCTTGTCCGTTTCAGCGTGGTGGAAACTGCTACAGCGTGAACCGGGGCTGCTGCATGTTTGCGTAACCGTTCACGTTGACGAGGGGCACCAATGAAAACTGGAGAAGATTGAGTTTCGTTGGGTTGATGACCACTGGGGCCTCCAGTTTTCGAGGCCAATGACCTTCGCAAGCTAATTCCGTTGAAAGATGGCGAAATATATAATCGCGACAAATACCATGCCGGTGTGGACGCACTCGCCACGGCTTATGCAGAGCGGGGATTCGTCGGACTTACAACCTACGAGACGCTCGCTTCGGACGACGATAATCACACCGTTGCCCTTGTGATAGAAATAACCGAAGGACCGAAATACCGTTGGGGAAACATTCAAGTGATTGGCCTGGACCCGAAGACAGAAACGATCCTCAGGGCGCGGCTGCCGAAAGACAGGCCTGTGAATCCCAAGCTCATCCGAGACTTCTATCAAGAGTACAAATCATCTCTGCCCGCTGGCGCATCTCCCGAAACTGTAGAATGGAAGCGTGATTCACAACGCGCCACTGTAGACTTAACATTTGACTTCAGCATTGCTCCTGCACAATCAGTTCACGAGTAAATAAACGGTCTAACTGATTTTCAATATCGAGCATGCAGCGGACCAGACCGAATCGCCAGACTCGCGTCCCGCCTTTCATACGAGATTCATCAAGCCGTAACGTTGCTCAGTTTAGACTCTCGTCCTCACCGACATTCAAATGGGGGCATGCCATGAAGAACCTAAACAAACAAAAGATGAAGGCAGTATCTGTGGCGGTTTGCGGTTTGATGTTGGCACTGTCACCGGCTGAGGTTTCTGCCACAACACAAAAATCGCCGGTGGCCCAGCCACCCTACACAATCAAGGTTTTCGCGAAGAGCCCGGGGGGCACTTCGCAGCCGGATTCCATCGTGCAGTGGGGTGATCATATTATCGTGGGATTCGAAAACGGCGTGGCCAAGGATGGCACGGATGGGAAATCGAGCACCATCGTGCAGTTTTCTATAAGCGGGAAGGTAGAGCGGGCCTTTAGTGTTCCGGGGCACAACGACGGATTGCGTGTGGTGGGCGACGATGACCTGTGGGCGGTGCAAAACGAAGATGCCAATCCGAATCTGGTGGTGATCGAGCTAAGTACCGGCACCAAAAAACACTACAAATTTCCTCCAACTCCTCACGGCGGCGGTTACGACGATATGGTGGTCAAGAACGGTGAAGTGTTCATGACCGCTTCGAATCCGAATCTGGACACCATGGGGAATAACGTTTTCCCTGCGCTGGTACGCGTTTCTTTATCGGGCAGCTCAGTGCTGGTGGAACCGGTGTTGGACGCCGACGCTTTCGCGACGGACATCCCCACTGGCGCGAAAGTGAAACTCAATCTGACCGATCCCGATTCGCTGACGATTGATCCGCGCGGAAACATCGTTTTGGATAGCCAGGCGGATTCTGAACTGGTGTTCATACGGCATCCCTTCACGCACGAACAGGAAGTCGGGCTGCTGAAAATTACTTCTCCGGTTACAGGTCCGATGAACGCGACGATCACTTTGGACGATACTGCTTTTGCGCCGAATCCCAAGGCTTTTTTGCTGGTTACCGACGTCGGCGCTGGAGTTATCTACCGCATCGATGGCGGAACATTCGGATTCGAACTGAGCACCGCGTATTCCGCTTCAGACACGCTGGGGCTGGTGGGCACGCTGAATCTGGACAACGGCATGGTCACGCCGGTGGTTAGCGGATTTGGTAGCGCTCGGGGACTGATCTTCGTGTCTACCGATGGGGACAAAGACGGGGACGATAAGTAAATGCAGTACTGGCCAACGAGGAACTCGGTTGTTAAGAAGCGGGATGCAAAATTGCTTCTGACATCACCGATGACCGAAGAGGGTTCATACCTCAACAGCGAACCCGGGACGCCCTTCCCGTTTTTGTGGTTGAGATGAGTGACGGGAAGAGATCTACCCTCGTCGGATAAAATTCTACGACCAAGCGATTGTTGATGAATTCGATGCTTGGAAAAGTTTTAGCCATCGAAAAAATCTGTCGTGGCGTTTGGATTTGAGCTTCGGGCTGAGGCGCGATGTAATAGTGGGCTTGTTTTGTTCGGTGGCGCGATACTGGTGGCGCTGGGCTTTTATGGGGTGCGGCTGATTTGGCGTGGCTTCAGCACCGCAGACCAGCCGTCGTATTTAGAGACAGTCGTGGCGCGTACTGCGCGCAATATGGCCATTCCGCGGAGCGCGCGGCTGGAAGCGAACCCCTGGACGGGCACGGCGGACGTTCTAAAGGAAGCGCGGGAAAGTTTCCTGGATCGCTGCGCCGTTTGCCACGGACCCGACGGGTCCGGACAAACCCAAGTCGGCAGCAACCTGTTCCCCGTTAGGGTTTGAATAGAAATGAGATTTATTTTGAACATCGGGCACATGCCCGATCCGCACCGTCGGCTATGTGTTTACATCTCTCACGGGGATTGGCTTCAAATGTCGGCCATGGTCTGGAAAAGGGGCAAGGTTTGGCACAAAGCCAAGACCATCTCCTGAAATTCAGCCGTTGGCGCAACGAATTCAAAGCCATACATAGACCCCGTTTTTCCGTCGAACGGTAGCCTTTACTCGCACCTGTACTACCGGGTACAAGAGCACTTGTTCTCCGACTTCCAGTTGTCCTGCTGTTGCTGCGGACATGCCCCCCGCGCCAATTTCAAAGCTCATGCCATGCATCGTGGCGCCACTTTCAGTTGATATGTTCAAATCAACGATGAATCGATGATGAGAATGTTTGCGCCGTTCGATTCCGCCAGGCGCGGCGGATGCGTTTTGCGTTTGATTGGATGGCATATTTGATTTCGATTCCGCTGGTTGGCTCAGTCGTTCAAGGGATGTTCCGGACGGAGGGGGAAAGCGATCCGGGACAGTAATCCTGATTACGTTTCATACTAACGCACTGGAGAGCTAAGGATGTTTGCGTGTTTCCACAAGCGCAAATCTCATGAGACGTTCAGCAGGTCGTCGTATGCCCGTCACCGGCTTGCTACTATTGTACAAAAATAATAGGGCTGCCGCGAAACATTTCGACTGAACTGTAACCGCGCGAGGACAGGAGTGATTTCATTCTTTACAGAAATTCGGAATTTTTAAGAACGACGAGGTCTGTGTTTGGGCTAAAGATATTGCGATGGCCGGCTGTAATTCTTTTTGTGACGCTGCTCTGCCAACGGCCGCTTCTCGCGCAGGATCAGCGGCAGGATCAGGATCAAGCTCAGGAACCAAGTACGCTTCGGGTGAGCGTGAACCTGGTGTTGTTGGATGCCACGGTGAAGACCAAGGCAGGGCGCATCATGGGTGATCTGAAAAAGGATGACTTCGAGGTACGCGAAGATGGCGTGCCGCAAAAGCTGGAGATCTTTGGGCGCGACGAGCTCCCTTTAGAGGTTGCGCTGGTGTTGGACTTGAGTGATTCGATTGGCCCCTTCATGGGCCCGTTGCGCGCAGCGGCCACCACCGCTCTGGGCGCGCTAAAGCCGGACGATCAGGTGGCGCTCTTTACGTTTGCTACCGACGCTGAATTGCGGGTGCCCTTCACTAGCGATAAATCCAAGATTGCCGAGGAATTCGGTACCTTCAAAGTCGGCGGGGCCACAAATATCAATGACGGCATATTCGTCGCTGCAAAGTATCTCCTCGGCGCGCCTCCTAAGGGTCGCCGGGTGATTATTTTGATTAGCGATGATGTCGGCACGGACGCGGGCGGACAGGGGACCCACGACATCGTGACGGAAGCCATCGCATCGGATGCCGTCTTATATAATTTGAAAATACCGGGTTACAACCCGGCGTCAACGCTTTTTGCAGCCGCCATGGTTCCCGGGTTGGTGAACATACGCAAAGTTATGGACCAGACCGGTGGAGAAATCTTCGACGTGAAAGATGTGGCCAACCTGGATACTGTATTCCGCGCGCTGATCGAGCGGATCAAGACGCGCTACACCCTGGGATATTACACGCAGGCTAAAGGAGCCACCGGTAAGCCCCACAAACTTGATGTACGGCTGAAATCATCGCTCGGGAAAAAGGGGCATGATTACGTGATCCTGGCGAAAAACGGCTACTACGTACACTAACGATACCGAATGGCTAAAATCCTCGAGCCGCCCTGCCGCCCTTTGAAGCCGCTCAAGCAGAACGGTTTGATTCCGGCTTGGTACTGTTCATGAATTAATCGTCATTCATGACAATCGTCGCGCCAATCTCAAAGAACCAAAGACTCAATTCAGGACCATACTCTGTCGTGTGTAATACATAAAACCGCGCCGCGGCGCATAGAGCGTCTCGCTGGTTAAAGACGCGCGAAACTGCCCGGGGGAGAACGGCATTCCCGGAATGGAAGGCCGCTAGGGCCCGGTGCGAAGGCTCAAACGTTGTCATGCGGTGTCACGGCACTACACAATTGTCCCGTATATCATTAAAACAACAAATCTTAGGGCAACGAACTAAGGGTTGTCATTGAGACCAGGGTGGTTCAGAATAACTTCATCTATTACCCGGCAGGGCGGGTAATGCGGCAGCATCGCATCCTCACAGTGGGCGCTGTGGGATTGCACCGTCGTCAATCCAATACGACGGATTCGCCAGGCTGCCTACAGGGCTGGATCGCGTATGACTTATAACCTCGAACGCCGGCAGTCTCCGCGAAAACGATTCGCAAACCTCCTCTATGTTGAAGTAGAGCCAGGCAATGGCGGCATGGTTCTAAATTTATCAGAACACGGTTTTGGCTTTCGCGCGGTCAAACGCGTGCGCCCGAATTCGGAAGTGAAGTTCGCTTTCAATCTGGACGAAAAGCGCCGTGTCGAGGGCCGAGGCCGTCTGGAGTGGTCTGATAAAGAGGGCCGCGTCGCAGGCGTGCAGTTCACCGATGTTTCGGATGAGTTTCTGAGCGAGATGCGCAGCTGGATGGCGGGCGCGGTCGAATATCCTATGCAAAGCGATTTGCCTCGTCCTAGCAGTTCTGTACCTGCCTCTTTGGCCGCGACGAAAAATGGCAAAAATTCTGCGTCTGACCCCTCCGCATCCGTCGAACATGCGCCAGCCAAAGGACACGCTGCATCTACCAACGGGCACGACACCGGAGCACAGCCAACGCACGCGAAATCGGTACGCTCTATAACCTCGGTGCCATCTACCGTTCCTTTCCCGCTACCGCCTGAAATGCCAGCGGATTCGTTTCCATCCGAAACTTCCACCAAACGTGACGCGGGCGGTGGAACGTGGACTTCCCTGCCCCCGGCCGTGGGTGCAGAGAGAAAACCGACTCCGGCTCGCCCACGGACGGCTGCCCAAGCCGCGTCGGATGTTTCGCCGGCAGCGGCGTATAAGTTTGAGCCGAGGGCTCACCAGGACGTGGAAGATCCCGATTTGTCCGGGGACTTTGAGTTGGCCGAGGAATCTGGTCCCTCCACGGATTTGGCGACACAGACCGATAAAGTATCAGGGCCATCCGGGCAAGCTCACGAAGATATGCTCGTCTCGCTGGAAGAGCGGACTGCGCGCGCGCTCAATGAGCATGCCCAAGCCCTGCTGCAACACTTTCAGCATGAAGAGCAGCGCACGCTGGCGACCTTTCGCGAGGCTGCAGCGCGCGTGTTACGCGATTCGGAGCGCCAGTTGTTTCCTATCCGCGAAGCCGCCCAGGCGCAGATCAAAAGCCTGGAATCCGCGGTTGCTTCCGCCGGCGCGTCCGTGAAAGTGCTTGACCGGTATCCGTCGCTGCTCGAGCGCGCGCAACAGCAGGCTCTCGAGCGCTTCCAGACCCAGGTTCAGGGAATTCTCCACTCGCACGTAATGGAACTGCGGCGGCGTTCCGAAACGGTGTTGGAGCAAATCAACATGCAGGCCGGCACCGCGGGATTGCAGCCCGGCCGGATTCGAACTTCTTCGGGAATTATTGTTACCGTGATTCTGGTGATGCTGTTGGTGGGACTTTTTGTTTTTCGGCGTGAAGCCTCGGAAGGATTCATCTGGTTGGGCCGGCAGATGGTTGAGCCGGCACCGGTTTCCGAGCCGGCCAAGACTAGCCCTCCTCCGGCCAAGACAAACCCTGCGCTGGTAACGAAACCTTCCGTGCAGAACGCCAAGCCGCCTGCGCCGGAAGCCAAGCCACCTATCGCGGAAGCCAAACCCCCTGCATCTGAAGAACCGGAGGCTGAGGCTGGTGAGTCCGAGCCGACTCCAAAAGAACCGGCGCCGCGGGCTCAAAGCGTAAAATCTTTGTGGGATGAAGTTGCCAAGGGGAATGTGACCGCCCAGCTTACTTTGGGCAACATGTATTTCACCGGGCACGGAGTCACCAAGAATTGTTACCAGGCCCGCCGGCTCTTCGCGGCCGCGGCCAGAAAAGGCAGCGTGGAGGGCAAGCAACGATTGGCGGAACTGGACCGAAGCGCGTGTCTATAGGTGCGCCCTGAAATCATTGGCTCGCTAAAAATCCAAGCCATCCACTTTGGCGGCGTGCGACATAATCGCTGTAGTTCTCCTGCTTGCCGCGAATAGCGCCGCGTCATACACTCTTCGGCATCCTACCGAGCTTGCGAGGACAGAATTGTGACCACTCCGGTAACTCCAGCACCAGCGGCGTTGGGCGCCGCAAAATCGCGCAGTCAGGAAATCGTCGCCAAACATAAAAAATTCCTGTGGCCTTCGGTCACCAACTACTTTGAAGAGCCGCTGGTGGCCGACCGCGGGGAGATGCAACACATTTGGGATCTGGACGGGAATAAGTATCTGGATTTTTTTGGTGGGATCCTTACCGTTTCCGTGGGGCATTGCAATCCGAAGATCACCTCGAAAGTGAACGCGCAGGTCAACCGGCTGCAACACACTTCGACGCTTTATCCCAACGAGCACATCGTGGCGCTGGCGGAAAAAATCGCGCAAATCACGCCGGGCAACCTGCAGCAAAGTTTTTTTACCAGCTCTGGCAGTGAAGCCAACGAAGCGGCGATTCTTTTGGCGCGCATGTCGACGGGCAGTTACGACGTGGTGGCGTTGCGTCACGCTTACTCAGGTGGGTCGAGTCTCACGAAAGCCATGACTGCGCACGCACCGTACCGCCGAGCCGGGGTCATCAGCGTGGGCATTTCGCACGCGGTCAATCCTTACTGTTATCGGTGCCCGCTGCATTTGACGTATCCCGACTGTGGTGTGGCGTGTGCTGGTGACGTGGAAAATCTTATTCAGACCGGCACTAGCGGTCACATCGCCGCGTTCATCGCCGAGCCCATTCAGGGAGTGGGCGGGTTTATCACCGCGCCGCCAGAATATTTCAAAATAGTTTTCAATATTGTTAAAAAATACGGCGCTCTTTATATTTCCGACGAAGTGCAGACGGGATGGGGCCGCACCGGGAAAAATTGGTTCGGGATTGAACATTGGGAAGTGACGCCGGACATTATTACCAGCGCCAAGGGCATGGCAAACGGTGTCCCCATCGGCCTTACGGTCACGACTCCGGAAATCGCGGGCGGCTATCAGGGCAGCAACATCGCGACCTTCGGCGGGAATCCGGTCGCCAGTGTGGCGGCCCGCGCGACCATTGAGCTCATCGAGGAAGATGGCTTGCGCGAAAATGCGGACGTCGTAGGCAAATATTTCCGCGGTAAGCTCGAGGAATTGCAATCCAAATACGCGCTGATCGGCGATGTGCGCGGCATGGGGCTGATGCAGGCGCTGGAACTGGTGAAAGACCGCAAGACTAAAGAACCCGCGCCGGAGGCTACCAATCTGGTGATGGAACGCGCGCGTCACAATGGTTTGCTGATTGGCAAGGGCGGGCTCTACGGCAACACGCTGCGTCTCGCGCCCATGCTGAATACCACCAAGGGCGATGTGGATGATGCGATTCAACTGCTCGACAGATCGTTCAGCGAAGTAAAGGTGAACTAGTGTGGTTACCGCCCTTCGCGAATTATTTAAGAAACGGCGCTAACGATCGCATAACTCGCACGTCGAATCGGGCATCGCGATTTAATAGATCCCATTCTGGCGTTCTGTTCCGTTGGGTGCTCCTTGCGCCGTTAATCACACTTTTCTTTTGCCCCGCGCGGTCTCAGACCGGGGAAGCCGGCAAGCCCGTCGAATGGAAATCTGTCTCGTTCGCCATCGTGCGGTTCAATGACGAAGCTCCCGCTTCCTGGAATATTTATCACACCTCCAAACGCGGTGTGCTCTTGGTGAAATTGTGGAAGCGGTATCTGCTGGTCAACGTCTCCGAGCACCAGGTCTTCGACATCGATCCACGCACCGTCAAACCACAAGGAGATGGCGTACAGTGGTCTTCTTCTGACGTGCCCGAGGAACCGCTGGAAATCTCGGAGTGGAAAGATCGCAACGTCGGCCCAGTTCAACGTATCCGGTTTCGCCTTGGCAAGGACGGGCATATCCTCGAACTGCAAATCCCGCTGCGCGCCGACGGCAAACCGGCCTATTGATGGCATCGCAACTCGTGTGACGACGCAGGGTCGCGGTGGAACATAATTTTAGAAAACACCCGCAGATGTAAACGGCCTCGGATGCGCTTTCGACCTTAGTCGCAAAAAACAGATTTCAAGGAGTGTAGAAAAATCCATGACTATCCTGAAATCAAAGCATGTCCAGTTGGTCTGCTTGTGCGCGACGGTTCTTTTACTCTTTGTCGAGGCCACTTATTCTGTGCATGCGAATCCTGACGCGGCTGATGAGGCGATGAGCACGATTCGCCCGGAAGCTATTCGCGCGGACATGCGTTTTTTATCGGACGATGCGCTGGAAGGCCGCGGCACGGGCACGCGTGGGTACGAGATTGCAGCGAAATATATGGCCACTCAATTCGAATCGTTGGGGCTTCAGCCTGCGGGCGACAACGGCTCCTACTTTCAAAGCGTGCCGTTGCGTTCCGCGAAGCCTGATGAAGTGAAAACGACGCTGGTTTTGACGCGCTCAGGAAAAGACGAAACTCTTACCTTCCGTAAGGATTATATTTCTCACGGAGATTTTGTTCGGCCGGACTCCTCGGTGGAGGCCCCGGTGGTATTCGTAGGTGATGGCGTGACCGCGCCAGACCACGGTTATGACGATTATCAGGGTGTCGATGCGAAAGGAAAAATTGTGGCCTTCGTGTTCGAAGCGCCCAATTTTGAGTCATCCCTGAAGGCGCACTATTCCTCAGGTGAAGTGAAGTTACGGAACGCGGTAGCTCACGGGGCCGTGGGCGTTATTGTTTTGGACGATCCTGTTCTTGAGCGGCTGTACTCCTTTAAGGAGCAGGTGCGCGATTTGTCATTCCCGGAATTGCGCTGGTTGGACAAGCAGCAGCGGCCTAACGATTATTTTCCGGAGTTGAAAGGCAACGCGTTCTTGAGTCTGGAAGCAACCAAAAAATTCTTCGAGGGCAGTCCGCACTCGGCGGAAGAAGTCTTCGCAGCCACCAAAGCCGGGAAACCCTTGTCTTTCATCATGCCAATTACAGCGAAGATTCATAATGTTACGGGATTGAAGGATGTTGCGAGCCGCAACGTGGTGGCAAAACTGGAAGGCAGCGACGCCGCGTTGAAGAATGAATGTGTTGTTTACAGCGCGCATTTGGATCACCTTGGTATCGGCGAGCCCGTGAAGGGCGACAGCATTTATAACGGAGCGTTGGACAATGCCTCGGGCTCGGCAATTTTGCTGGAGATCGCTCGCGCCTTCAGCGGGATGAAAACGCGTCCGCGCCGCTCAATTCTCTTTTTGTCGGTTACCGGCGAAGAAGCTGGATTGCTGGGCTCTGACTATTTCGCGCATTATCCGACGGTTGGCAAGAGTGCGGTGGTCGCCAACATCAACATGGATGAAGATCTTATGCTTTGGCCTTTGCGGGATATTGTGGCCTTCGGCGCGGAGCATTCGAGCCTCGATGCGGTGGTTAAGAAAGCAGCAGCGCGCTTGCAGCTAAGCGAGAGCCCGGATCCCAATCCGGAAGAAGTGGTATTCATTCGCAGCGATCAGTATTCCTTCGTGAAACAGGGGGTGCCGGCGGTATTTCCCGTACCGGGCTTTAAGTCGGAGGACCCGAAAATAAAACCGGCAGCAATTTTTAAGAACTGGGAAAAGACGCGTTATCACCAACCGCAAGATGATATGGATCAACCGGGATTGGACTTCGATGCCGCGGCGAAATATGCGCGTTTCGTATTTCTCTGTGGCTGGCTGATCACTGAAGACTCGCAGCGTCCACAGTGGAATAAGGGAGATTTTTTCGGCGAACACTACGCTCATCAGGCGAATTAGCGAAATTTAGCGGCGGTAGATGCCGTAAAACCAGCTGATGCCCAGTGCACCGGGAGCCACACCAACCACCACGGCGTCTCCGTCATGGAAGCGATCGTAATCGTCGACGTCGACGGCGAGTCTTTCCACTTTTTGTCCCGGACGTAAGGAACGCACAAAAAGCCTTCTGCTGCCACGCACGATTCCACGCATATTGAAGCGGCTCTGCACAGTGGTGGGGTAATAGACGACGTTCTTGGGCGAATCGAGCTTGCCGTTGAGGAAGAGCGTGGCCGCAAGGATCCAGGGCAGAGGAATAAATCCCGCATAAATGCGCTTCAACACTTCGATGTCCTGTCGATTGCGCGCGCCGCGATCCACAAATACCGCGACAGTCAGGCCGATGAAAAATATCAAGCCAAAAAATACCAGCATCCAGTCGAGATCCAAAGGAGGGTAAAGCTGACTCACGTACGGAAAGAGCAACGAGCCGGCCAGAAAAAGCGCGGTGCGTTTCATGAAGCGCGGGCGAAACACCAGCTCGGCGATGGACGAGGTAAGTCCGCACGAGGGGCACTCGTCGCCCTTACGCTCCGACCCGCAATTGAGGCATCTGGTCATGTACCCCCTGGCAGCCCCCGTTTGTAGCTGATTTCGCAGCATTACGATTGCAAATATGACGGCGCTGCGAACGGCGCGCAAAACCGCCTTGTCGCGCTCACCAGCCTATTATAAGGCGGTGCCGGGAGGATTGCCTGCGAGGGAGACTAGAAGATCCTGAAAATATTTTCGATGCTCGGATTCCGCAACGGCCACGGACACGCCCATTCCAAGGCCGGGCTCGACGCGTTTCACGGAGCAATCGACTTTGAGCGGAGGATCGACATTCAGGCGAGCCATGAAACCGGCTCCGATCCACAGTGTGTCGGAGGCTTCGATGAACATGCCGTTGGAGCTGATGTCGCGCGTTTTCCCGGTAAGCACTGCTGAGCCCCATTCGATTTCGAGGTCAGCACGAAAAGAATAACGCGGCGCCCAACGGCGTTCGAGACGCCGGGATAAATTTTCCCCATTATCCATAAACTTGGCGAATCCCCCCTGCCAGGAGTGCAAGCTACGGTCGAGCGTCGAGCTCCGTCTAAAACCGAGAATACGTTATTCGGCGGCATATGCTATAGGACGCCGATAGCTAATGTTTTGTTCCCGACAATAGCGCTAATTTATCGATATGGCGCAAAAGTTGCCAATACAACGTGTTGAAAGCACGTGAACATTTTTGGCGTTGAACATTGTTGACGCGGCTATACATCTTTAGACGGTTGATCATCGTCGAATGTCTCTTTATCTGGCGCCAATTTTTCTTGTGCTCGAATCCGGCGTTGGGTTTCAGCCTCCAGATACTTACGTAAAGGCTCCGGCACGATTCCGGGAGCTGACAATTCATTCAGATCCGAAACTGTGAGTTCCGGTAAAAAACCAAGTGAAACCGCCAGAGTGGTCGCTGGAGTACGTATGAGCGCCAGGCGCACATTGTAATCGCAAGACCATTTGCGATGTAGCGCAATCGCTTGTACTACGGATTCAGGTACACCTTCGCGCGCTAGCACCTTCAAAATTTGCGCGGCGGTCAAATGAGTGTTATCCAGCGCCACAGGTACGACCAAGGCATGCCCTTCCGCCAGGAGTAAACCAGCCACGCGCGCCGGACCGCGCCGTGCCAAGGTGATTTTTTGTCCCAGTGGAAGCTGCGGCAAGCGAGTAATGAGTTGATCCTCGGCGTTGCGTTTTAATTCCGCGGATACACCCGGCAGCAGAGCAATCTTCACCAAATCCATCAAATACAACTCACGCAGCAGGCGCAGACTGACGAGTCTCGGCGTATGCGGATGGCAGGCGAGCGCCTTTTTTAGGGCGTAAGTTTTAAGCGGCTCTCGGCGTTTCGAAATTTCCTCGATAACTGCGGTTGGCAAATTTTTGCGTGCCAGTAGCACGGCAATGTCCGTCTCGGCGAGCGTGGGATTTTTCAGTAGCGCTAAAAGAACCTCATCATCATCATTGTGAAGCAAAGCCGCGAGTTCCTCGCCGCTGGCCGTGCGCGCGCGTTGCGTGTCTGGCGTATCACCAGTGTCATTGCTTCTCGTCAGATCGTCTGTGTCAGCCATTTGAATTTTTGGTCAGTTCAATTCCTGGGATAGACTCCAGCGCCAGCAATGCCGCGGCATGCGCCGGGGAAATCGGCAACAATCCGATTTTTCCGGTAGGAGTGGCTTCGCGTAGCCGCGAGTCCAACTCATCATCGAAAAACGCGCAGTGCCCTATCATGCCGCCGGTTTTTGCCAGGCGAAACGGCACTTGCTGCAAATGAAGATCATCAGCCAAGGATTTCACTAGCGCCGCAAGATCGTTGGCGGCTGCACGCAAAATTTCGCGTGCCATTGGATCGCGGGCGTCTGCGGCGTTGGCGACCACGGGAAAAAGTTGCGGATATATCTGTTCCAGCGGCACGCTGCTGATGCGATTTTCAAACTCGCGCCAGTTGGCAACGCCGAGTTGGCGCTTTAGCTGCTTCCCAAGAGCGCTTTCTTCTCCGCTTCTATCGCGTTCTAATTTTGCGGCCGCTGCGGCTTTTCTGCCTACATCGCGGGCGCTGCCATGATCGCCTGCCTGCGCACCCAAGCCACCGGCACGCCGGACTTCTCCGTTCACGCCGCGACCCATAGCGGCCGAGCCGGTCCCGGCAATCAACACAATGGCGGGGCCCGTTCCGGTGGCGGCCAGCGCAATTTCGAGATCGGTACAAATTTTCATTATGGCGCCGGGAAATGCAGCTGCCAGTAATGCACCCATTTTCTCAGCGGATTTCGCAGCGCCTACCCCGGCAATGCCAGCGCACAACGCGGTAATTGCATCGGGCTTCACTTGCGCTTCAAACATCGCCGCTTGTGCTGCTTTTTTAATCTCCTGGATGGCGCGTTCAAATCCCACTTGTCGCGGATTTGACGCGCCGGATCGCGCGGAGGCAAGAATATTCCCCGCTTCATTTAGCAACACACATTCGGTCTTGGTCGCTCCACCATCGAAGCCCAATACGCGGCACATGTGAAAAGCATAAGCCAATTCAGTGCGACTATTGTTAACCGTGTGTTTCAGAGCGGCACAAAAAAGTACCTCTCGCTAAATCTTGACGTTCGAACCACCCGCTACTATCCTCTGCCCACTCGATGCACATTCATTCTTTCGATCTAGCCATCGTCATCGTCTATCTGCTGGCGGTCACCGCGTTGGGCATGCATTTCCGGCGCAAACAAAGCCAGATCGCGCAAATCGCCGGCGAGGATCGCAATGCGGTCACACGCGAATATTTTCTGGGAGGTCGCCTGGCGCCCTGGTGGGCGCTGGCGTTTTCCATCGTGGCCACGGAAACATCCACGCTTACCATCATCGGGACTCCCGCGATCGCATACGGCGGCAACCTAACTTTTCTGCAACTGATATTTGGGTACTTGATCGGGCGAGTGCTGATCGTGCTCGTGCTGTTGCCGGGATATTTTCGCGGGGATTTCTTCACTGCTTACGCGCTGATCGAAAAACGGTTCGGCACGCACATGCGCGCAGTGGCGGCCAGCACGTTTCTGATTACGCGGGCACTCGCCGAAGGCGTGCGCGTCTCGGCCATCGCGATCGTGCTGAGTGTGGTGCTCGGCACTAGTGAGCATCTCTCGGTCGTGATTGTCATTGCGCTGACGCTGCTGTACACCCGGGAAGGCGGGATGAAAGCGGTGATCTGGACTGATGTGGCACAGCTCTTCATTTATCTTGCAGGCAGTGCCGCCGCGTTTTTTGTGTTGCTCCATCGCATTCCAGGTGGCTGGAGTGAATTCGTGCAGGTAGCCGCCACGCATGGCCATAAACTGCAGCTTTTTGATTTTTCGTTTAATTTAGCGACGAAATATACATTTTGGTCCGGCCTTATCGGTGGTGCGTTTCTTACCATGGCGACTCACGGCACTGACCAAACCATTGTTCAGCGTCTTCTAGCGGCGCGCAATCAACGCGATAGTCGCCGTGCACTTTTGGCCAGTGGCGTCATCGTTCTGTTTCAATTTACAGTTTTTCTACTGATCGGCGTGCTGCTGTTCGTTTTCGCGCAGCACACACCGCTGCTCTCTGCCGGGGAACGCACCGACCGCATCCTGCCACTTTTTCTGCTTCGCGAAATGCCTACTGGGCTTGCGGGACTGTTGCTGGCGTCCATCATCGCGGTGGCCATGTCCAACGCCAGCGGTTCGCTGAATTCTCTCGCAGCGAGTAGCGTGCTTGATTTTTCCGCGCTGCGACTGGGTAATCGCAAACCTGCGAACGACGCCGGCTTTCTGCGGTTGTCGCGGCGCATGACACTATTCTGGGGATTGGTGTTGATGGGATTTGGATTGGTAACGTGGGGGCCGGTACTCGAAGCGGGACTGACCATCGCGTCGCTACCGTTCGGAAGTTTGCTGGGACTTTTTCTTTTGGGCACACTCAACCGCCGTTCGAATGCCGCTGGGGCGCTGGCGGGGATGTTTGCGGGGCTCATCACTATTCTTTGCGTATGGCGCCTGACAAATATTGCGTTCACGTGGTATGTGTTGATCGGTTCCATCACGACTTTTTTGGTCGGCTCGCTGGTGAGTCTCTCGACCGGGCGCGGCGAATCGAAGAAACATCACGCCACCTTGGATCCTGCTTAAATGAATTTTTTGCTGGGACGATTTACTACCGCGACGAATGCCTATGACTGAGAAACACCTCGAACTGATTCGCGGGCTGGGGGCGTGGGCTTCGGCAGCCATCGTCATCGGCACCATGATCGGCACCGGAATTTTTCTGAAGCCCGCGGAAATGGCTCGCGAAGGCCGCACCGTTTCCGTGGTTTTCGCCGCGTGGATCGTTGGCGCGGTGCTGTCCATTTTTGGCGCGTTGTCTTTCGCGGAGCTGGGCGCGGCCATCCCGGAGGCGGGCGGCGAATACGCATATTTGCGCCGCGCGTTCGGCCCGGTATACGGATTCCTTTTTGGCTGGATGCATTCCATTGTTGGCAGACCCAGTTCGCTGGCGTCTATCTCTGCCGGCATGATGCGCTTCGTTGGCTTTCTCATTCCGGCGGTCGCCACACCTATTTTTACCGTGCACATTCCGGCACTCGGTACATGGATTGCGCCTTACGATTTTGTGTTTACCTGGGCGCAGCCGCTCGCGGTGTTCTGGCTTGCGGGCATGACTGGTGTGAATTATCTCGGTGTGCGGCTGGGCGGCGCGGTGCAGGTTTTTTTGACGGCCATAAAAATTATGTCCGTCATTATTGTTATCGGCGTGGCGTTTTTTTCGCCGGCGGGACCGCCGCATGCTCCAGATCCGTTTTGGCCGGCTGCGGGTGACGGTGTCGGAACTATATTCGCCGCATTTCTAGCCACGCTGGCAGCTGCGCTATGGGCCTATGACGGGTGGGAAGATTTGAATCTGGTTGGGTCAGAGGTAGAAAACCCGCAGCGCAATTTTCCCAGGGCGCTGGTCGGCGGCGTCACTTTCGTGGCTATCATTTATTTGTTATTCAGCGCGGCGTGCCTGAAGGTTTTGCCGTTCGAAAGCGTCGCACGATCACAACATATTGCTTCGGACGTGGTCGAGCATGTGATCGGGCGAGGCGCTGCTGCGTGGATTACCGTGGCGATGGCCATCTCCGCGTTGGGATCCATGAATTCCTCAGTCCTGAGCGGGGCTCGCGTGCCTTACGCCATGGCACGCGATGGAATATTTTTTAAAATAGCCGGAGGCATTCACCCCAAATTTCGCACTCCTGGCCGCGCATTGATTTTTCAAGGTGTGCTGGCGAGCATTATGGCACTC
>Ga0209625_1000156_pt1 | contig 16591 bp, 9 predicted proteins | sample JacPin_JW_Ref_M2_FD_187960 | JGI IMG/M metagenome (GOLD analysis project Ga0209625, IMG submission 187960) | Forest soil microbial communities from Algoma, Ontario, Canada - Jack Pine, Ontario site 1_JW_Ref_M2 (SPAdes) (version 2) | ecosystem: Environmental > Terrestrial > Soil > Boreal...
GTCTCGAAATAGAATCGGCCGAGGTTGTAGTGAGGTCGGCCATAACTAGGACTTAGCTGTGCGGCTTTGGTGAACTCTTCAAATCCGGCTTTCCGATCGTACTGGTCCACGAGGGCAATGCCAAGGTTCAAGTGTGCGTCGGCGGAATCCGGCTGCAGCGCTACTACTTTTCGAAAGTTTTCGACCGCCTCTTTTCCCCGGCCCATCTTAGTTTCCAACATCCCAAGCGAGGTGTAAGCCTCTACCATTTGAGGGTCGATTCCTATTGCCGACTGGAATTCTTGTTCTGCTGCGGTAAATTCGCCTTGCTTCGCCATTGTCAGGCCCAATTTCGCATGAGCTTGTGCATTAGTTGGATCGCTCTGGATCGCCTGCCGAAATAGGGTTTCAGCTTCCGCATTCTTCCCCTGTTGAGTGTATAAGGTCGCCAGGCTCACGTACCCAGGCGCAAATTTAGGATCAATTTGCAGGACAGCTACGAATTCCCTTTCGGCTCCGTCTAGCCTTCCCTCTTCCTGAAGCAGAGTAGCCAGGGCGAAATGGGAAGCAGCTGAATCGGGTTGCTGGCGAATCGCAGCTTGTAATTCACTGACGGCGCGGCTCCGATCGCCCTTCGCTAGAAGCGCGAGGCCCAGGTTATAGTGGGATTGCCAATTCTGACCGTCCAGGCGCAGCGCAGCTTTGAACGCTGAGATGGCGCATTCTGTGTGACGACCCCGAGCGTACAAATCTCCGAGCGCGTTGTATGCGTCGGCAGTGGGGTGATCGTTAATCGTTTCGAGCAAAACTTTGATCTGCTCCGACGAATTCTCCTGAACCAGACATGACCTCGGAAGCTGCTGTGTCTGCTTGGAAGTGGGGTCCCCGCTGCGGCCGATAGTCGCGTGATTCTGCGCGACAGCCGGGATTGCGCCCGCGAGAATTATTAACCTGCTGAGCCCCACGAAACGCACGCTTCCATACCCTCCGTAGGATCACCCTCTCGGGATTTTGATTTGCATCTTATTGACATTGCGGGTCTGTTTTGAATCCATCCCACTGCCTTCGCGAACAACGTAATACCGATTTGCATCAAGATCCTTCAGCGTTTCAAGCAGTCCGTTGGGCCAACGTATCACGATTTTTTCTGCCCTTTCGGCCTTCCCAAGACCGAAGTGAACTCGCAAGTCGCTTTGTGAAATAAAACCGCCGCCACTCCGAATTTCTTTCTGGTACTTGTCGCCATTTTGCTCCAGCGTCACCTGCGCCCCCAAAGCGGCGCGGTTTGATTTCACACCAATCAGTCGAATGCTGATGAAGTTGCCCACTGGCGCCGTGTTGTAGTAAAGCGAAGGAGTTTCGTTCATGTTATTCACGAGCGCCTCTTCGCGACCGTTGTTAAAAAAGTCACCGAGGGCCAAGCCACGAGCGGAGTGCATCTCATTGAGCGTGTTTCCGGCGTGCGCGGTAATGTTGGCAAACTTTCCGTCGTGCAAATTGTAGTAGAGCACTTTCGGCTGGCGATAGCTCGTTCCCAGATTCTTGCCGTCCACTTCCGGGTAGATATGGCCGTTGCAAATCAAAACACCGGGCCACCCGCTATTGTCGAAATCGTAGAACTGCACTCCCCATCCGAGCCAGGTCGTAATCCTTCCCAGGCCGACGGTACGTGTAACGTCGTCAAATGCATTGTTGCCGCGGTTGAGAAAGACTGTTGGCGTATCGTCGCTAAAGTTGGTCTTCACAATATCCTGATAGCCATCGTGCGTGTAGTCGCCCGCGGAGGCGCCCATACCCGCCTGCATGGAGCCCTCTTCGCTGTATGCAACACCTGCCGTTTTGCCGATTTCGCTAAAAGTACCGTCGTGATTGTTGTGGTAGAGAAGATTTGGAGTCGTATCACAAGCAACGTACACGTCGGGCCATCCATCGTTGTCGAAATCGGCAGACAGCGCAGTAAACCCATAGCAACCGGAGGCTTTGGTGATTCCGGAGGCTTGCGAAACATCGGTGAATGTGCCGTCCCCATTGTTGTGGTAAAGCGCGTTGACGCTCATTTTAAGGCCGCGCGGTCCACACATAACGTATATTCCCTTCCATCTGCACCACTCGCCCTCGCCAGGCCTGGGCACCGTGTCATAACTGAAATCCACGTAGCGCGCCACGAAAAGGTCGACTTTGCCATCGCGGTCATAGTCGAGAAAACTGCATCCCGTGCTCCATTCACTCTTGCTAGTTTTCAGCCCGGCCGTTTCGCTCACCTCACTGAAAGTCCCATCGCCGTCATTGTGATATAGGATGTTCTGTCCCCAATAGGTAACAAATAAATCCAAATACCCATCGTTATCGTAGTCGCCGACACAGCCACCCTGGGCCCATCCCGAATGGCCGAGTCCAGCTTTTTCTGTTACATCCGTAAAGGTGCCATTTTGATTGTTGTGATAAAGGTGCCCCGTGGGTTCCTGGCCTTTGGGGAATCCTTCTACTCGAGTGCCATTCGGCAGGAAAATATCGGGCCATCCGTCGTTATCGTAGTCGAAGATTACCGCACCCATGCCAGTACCTTCGACCAGGAACACATTATGATTGTCGTTCCCGTTCACATTCAGTGCCGTCAGGCCAGCTTGACGCGCGATATTCTCAAAATGGACTGCGTTCGGCTTGACGGTTGCCTGGTTGTTTTTCGATGCATTGGGCACCTGCGCGAAAGCAAACGCCGTCGCCACCAAGATACCCGGAAGCAGGAACACCCCTGAACCCTTCCTACATCCCTCCGACCTTGCTCGGAATAGGGACCACGCGCTTGTCCTATTTGCCCGTCGATTCATGGATGCTCTTAGGAGGGGCATTGCAAAAGACCATACTGTAAATCCTCATTTACGTACCAGCGCGCTATCCTCACAATCATATTTTCGCACATAAAACGATACTTTTAATGGTGAATTTCTATCACCATTAGCGATAGAATCCCAGGGAGTTGGGGCCGAAAAAAGAAGATTCCTGCTAAGAATTAACAGCGCAGGAGCGCCGTCAGGGCCATCCGCTGCGGTTTTCGTTCCCTCGCCAGAATTCGGAAGGAGTAAGGATCATGAACAGTTCTAGAAGACAGTTTCTTGAGACCGGGGCGAAGTTCTGCGCAGCGGCCATCGTTTGGACTTCCAACGCCACGGCAGCGGACGTGTACGTCCCCTTCCAAGGCGAGAAAACCACTTGGCACGAAGGGTTCGACCGCTATGACTTCATGATGGACGATGCCACTGGGGCGATCACGCCTATGACGGCCCCGGCGAGCGAGGTGACGAGCTTCGGAATCGACGTGAACTTAAAGGACGGCAAGCGCCGCTGCGTCGTCGTCGTCCCCAAAAAGGCGGCGCCCGGCAATCCGTGGTCATGGCAAGGCTGCTATTGGAACCACCAGCCTCAAACCGAAGTCGAGCTACTGAGACGTGGTTTTCACATCGCCTATGTCGCACCCGACCCCGGCAGACAGGGCAAGGCGTGGGACGTGTGGTACAAGTTCCTGACGGAAAACCACGGCCTGGCGAAGAAAGCGGCCTTCATCGGGATGAGCAAAGGCGGAGTCAATGAGTTCAACTGGGGTGTCGTCAACCCCGACAAGGTGGCCTGTATCTACGCGGACAATCCGGCGCTCTTTGAAGAAGATTTCACCAAGATCCCGGAGCTGGCCAAGCATGACATACCCCTGCTGCACGTCGTGGGCACTGAGGATTGGGTGCTACGGTACACAATGACAGTAGAGAAGATTTATCACCAGTTGGGCGGCTCAATCACCGTGATCATGAAGGAAGGCGTTGCGCATCACCCGCACAGTCTCATCGACCCGACGCCGATCGCGGACTGGATCGAGCAGCACATGCATCCGGTCGAGGCGAACCGGCCGGCGTTCGCGGATTCAACCTACACCAAGACGCACTACTACAGCCTCGAAAATTCCTACCTGTACCTGAAGGAGGAGGATACTTACGCGACTGTGCGCGGACCGGGATACGTTCCCTCCTACGATCGCTATAGTCGTAACGGTTCTTCAAGTCCGCCGGCTAACTTCCAAGCGGATGACATGTCGATCGTGGTGCCGCAGAAGCCGGCGCCTGGCAAACTGTGGGTGTTCCATCCGAGCTTTCTCGAGCGCGACTCGGCGGTGGCTATGGCGCTACTGGCCAACGGTTACTACATCGTGCTGCCACCAATCTCGGGGCCGGGGGCCGTGCAAAAGCAGTGGGACGAGGTCTATCAGCGGATGGTCGAAAACGGATTTGCCACGAAGGTGGTGATGGAGGGGACCGGGGCGAAAGCGGGCGAGTCGTACGCGTGGGCGATCGCGAACCCGGACAAGGTCTCGGTGATTTACGCCCGGAATCCGCTCATGCGCAGCCTGATGTCGAAGACGCCGCCGATCGACAACCTGGCGCCGCTAGCCAAAGCCGGGGTGCCTATTCTGCACGACTGCGGCAGTCTCGACCCGTGGCTGAAGGACCAGACACGGGTGGTGGAGAAGCGATACAAGGAACTCGGCGGGAAGATCACGGTGCTAGTGGCCGAGGGTGAGGGTCACTTCCCATTGTCGAGCAAGGATCCGAAGCCGGTGGTGGATTTCATCCTGAGCCACCAGCGGTAGTTGCATTACCGGGGCGGAGATCAATAATAAGCCCGCGCCGTAAGATGCCAATGCAGAGGAATCAACCTGAAATTCCATGCAACGGACGCTCGGTGCGGAAGTGCACTGGCGTAATTTCCTGATGAGGACAAGAGAGAATGAACGAGATTAACCAAAACGAGAGGAAAGCCTCAGAAAGGCTATCTAGTCTGGAGTCGCCGGCGCGACGCTTACTTATGAAAGGGATGGCAGGCCTTGGGGCGACGCTTGTGTCTTCCTCGCTCTCCGAGGCTATTGCTGCTCAGACTCATCAGCCGGGGGCTCCTGGCAATCAGGTACCTCCAGACCAGGTTGGGTGGGGACCTTTTACTCCATCGAGCGGTGAAGGTCGATATCTCCAAGTTGTTTACCCGCCGTCCACAGCCAAAGGGGAGCTGCAGATTGGTGTCATATACACCCTCTGGATTCCTGACAATATCAAGACCGTGAGGGCGGTGATCGTTCACCAGCACGGCGCAAGCATTCCAGCCGCTCAGGCGGGGGCAACTTCTGCTTACGATTTGCACTGGCAAGCTCTTGCAAAGAAACGGAACTGCGTTCTTCTTGGACCTTCCTATCATGTTCTGAACGATGCCATTGACTTAACTCCAGGAGGCGCAGAGCTGTGGTTCGACCCGAGACAGGGTTCTGACCGTGCATTCCTTCGGGCCCTGGACGAGTTTGCGACAAAATCGGGCCATGCGGAAATCGCTACGGTTCCTTGGTGTCTCTGGGGACACTCTGGTGGCGGGATATGGGCCAATGTGATGAGCATTCTCCACCCCGATCGAGTGCTCGCTGCTTTTCTTCGTTCGGGTACTGCGGCGATGTTTCGTTCGAGGCCCGAGTTTATCCAGCCTGAAGTTCCGCCTGCAATCTATGAGATTCCCACGATGGTTAACTTCGGCGTAGGAGAAAGAGGAAACCGTCCCTGGGACGGCTCCATTGCCACTTTCCAGGAGTACCGAGCCCAGGGGGCTCCCATTGGGTTCGCTCCCGATCCGCGTACAGGACACTTCTGTGGGGATTCCCGGTATCTCGCCATCCCGTTCTTCGACGCTTGCCTTCAAATGCGCTTAACGGAATGGAGCAACATCCTAAGACCGGTGGACCTGAGTTCTGCATGGCTGGCAACTCCGTTCGGGGATTCAGCCAAAGCTGCGGCGGAATTCAAAGGAGATCCTAACAAGGCCGCGTGGTTGCCAAATGAGGCCACAGCAAAAATCTGGATAGAGTATGTCCGAACCGGAACCGTAAGCGACGCAGGAGCACCCCCCGCTCCAGTCGATGTGCGAGCGCACGCTGATGCAAATCACGGCAATGAGATCAGTTGGGAAGCCGAGGCCGATATCGTCAGTGGACTTGGTGGCTTCATTGTCCTTCGAGACGGGCACGGGATAGCGAAGCTTCCCACGCAACCTCCAGAAGTGGTGTACGGGCGCCCACTCTTCCAGGGGCTCTCATATCACGACACACCCGTGGCACCGATCCCTCAGATGAGGCACGTTGACATGTCTGCCCAATCTGGCGCAAAGCACGTCTATACTGTGATCGCTCTGAGCAGTGCGGGCGTGCCTTCCATGCCCTCGTTGCCCGCAACCGTCGAATGAAGGAATTGTCAGAGTCTCCCGACCGAAAGGGATCAAGTCTGCCCTCAACTTAACTTAGTACGATAGGTTCCGGGCTTCCTTCGCTAGCTATTGACGGCCTTGATCGGCTGTCCCAACCATCAACTTCCCGCCGCGCTTCCTGTTCATTATGCGACATCGGTCTTAAGATTCATTCCGCCTTGAAGTCTTGCGCGGCTGACCTAATGCAGCCAGGCAAAGGTTAACTTCACAGCCCCAACTGAAACCAGTGGGTATGCATATAAAAACTGCAATAAAAACTGCTTGACAAGCCGAGACCTGGACCAATATACAATTTGAGTGTTTTATTACCAAATATATGGTTTTATAAGCTAAACTTATTTGAGATCGCCGTGCACAGGCTAGTTTCCCTATCCTCCGAAATGGACGACCAGCAGGCTCTATGTCGAGCCATTGGGAACCCGCAAAAGGTTAGCCAACATGCTGGACTGAGTTCCTTTGCCAGCGCCCGGCAGCCCAAAAACCACAATAACGACGGGACATTCCCTGATCCCGAACAGAAGCTTCAGTCCGCACTGTCCAAGAACCCTCTGGAGAAAAGAATGTCCTCTCCCGACGAGACCGCGGCAATTGTAGTATTCCTGCTCTCTGCCCGCTTCGCGCACACAACCGGCCATCATGTGTTCGTGGATGGCGGCTACGTGCACCTCGATCGAGCGCTGTCTTAAGAAATGACAACCTCAGCACCCATCACCGAGCGGCGGTATGTCGCCCCACTGATTCTCGTCACCACCCTATTTTTTCTCTGGGCGCTGGGGGTCAACCTCAATGATGTTCTCATCCCACATTTGAAGAAGGTCTTCGATCTGAACGACTTTCAATCGGCACTCATCCAGGTGGCATTCTTCGGCGGTTATTGCCTTTCCGCGTTGCCTGCAGGACGGCTGCTGGAAAGGATCGGCTACAAGAATGGAATAGTCGTTGGTTTGGTCACATGCGCGGCGGGTGCGCTACTGTTTATTCCCGCGGCCTCGATTCAGATGTATGGATTATTTCTTTTTGCTTCATTTGTTATGGCGTGTGGCCAAGGGGTCCTCGAGGTGGCTGCTAACCCTTACGTGACACTGCTAGGGCCAGTAGATAGCTCAGAGCGGCGATTAAATCTGGCACAGTCGTTCAATGCGGTGGGCGCAGTGGTGACGCCGTTCATTGGCGCGGCTTTTATCCTCTCGGCTCTTGAGTATTCGCGTGAGCAGTTGACGACCATGACGCCCACAGAGACGGCTATGTATCGCACGGCCGTAGTCAGCACCGTAAGGATGCCTTACCTCGTCATAGCAGGACTTTTTCTCGCCTATGCTGCTGTGATTTTTCTTTCCCAATTGCCAGAGGTCGGCGCAGCTGACGGAGCTGCGAAGCAGGAGTCAACCGGGGAAGAGCTGCGCGATATCTGGCGTTATGGCCACCTGGTAAAAGGAGTTATCGCACAATTCTTCTACGTTGGCGCCCAAATCGGCGTGGGCAGCTTCGTCATTCGACTGGCGCAGCATAGTATTCCCGGAATGCTCCAAAAGGATGCTTCGTTCTATTTAAAGTTGCATTTGATCGGATTCATGCTCGGAAGGTTCTCCGGTTCCTACATCATGAAGCGCGTGCCTGCTGCCAGGCTGCTTTCATTGTTTGCGCTCTCGACTCTGATCGGTCTCCTCGTGGTTCTTCTCGGCTCCGGCGTGGCTCCCCTATGGGCGGTCGTCCTGATCGGTTTTTTTCATTCGATCATGTTCCCAACCATCTTTGCCCTAAGCATCAAGCAGCTTGGGCGATACACAAAACTGGGGTCGTCTCTGTTGGTGGCTTCGATCCTCGGTGGGGCCATCTGCCCCGCCATTATGGGATTTATTTCTGACCACAGCAACATTCGCGTGGCTTTCATAGTGCCCCTAATCTGCCAGGCCTATGTGCTCTACTTCGCGGTGCGCGGCTATCGGCCTGTTCTGGTTGCGGGATCCCGAGCTGCCGAACTGAGTACCGTGAAATGAGCCGCCGATTCGTACAATGACGCCACTTTCCACCGGCAAGCAGCCGTCGAATTACGAATTATCAGAGCCTCCGACCGAAAGGGATCAAGTCTGCACTCAGCTTAACCTACTACGAGAGCGCTCAATGGCCGCGGACCGCTTTGCGAACCGCTGCCATTTCCTCCGAAGCGGGACGTAAGGCGGCACGGTCATCAACTCCAATCATCCGCATGTGGAACCACAACTGGAATCGTGAGCGGTTCCGTTCAAATTGGCAGACGCCGTCCCTTGAGCATGGGTACTGTGCGGAATGGGGAACCTTATGACCGTTGAAATAACAAAAGGCGAGCTAGCCAGGAACGGCAAGCTCGCCTCTTGTTGGTCTTAGATAGAAACACTTAGAAGAAAAGCTTCAACGCTAACTGCAGTTGACGCTCAGTGCCACGAGTACTGGTGACTTTTCCGAAGCCGGCATCGCCCACTGTTGCATCAGGCTGTCCAAGGTTCACATGGTTTAGCATGTTGTAAGCTTCCGCGCGGAATTCAAGCCTACGCTTTTCGGCGAAGGGGAAGGAGCGGAAGAGGGACATATCCACATTCTGGAATCTAGCCCCACGGAGCGTGTTGCGGCCAAGGTTGCCGAAGGTATAGATCGCTGGCGTGGCAAAAGCGCTGGTGTTAAACCAGCAGCTAGCGGTTCCAACGGCCGCACCACCAGGGCACGAGCCGGCATTTGGATTACCAACGAGGTTCGGACGGTTTATGGCATCCCACGATGGGCTGTTTTGACGAATGTTGGGACCATCGCCGGGAACCAATATGGTAAAGGGTTGGCCCGAAGTATAGGTGTAGATGCCGTTGAGCCCCCAGTTGCCCACCACGTAATCGACGACGGCATTATTGCTGGAGAAGCGTTTGCCTTTTCCAAACGGGGATTCAGCGATGAAGCTGGCTGAAAGAACATGGGTCAGATCGAATCCTGCCACGCTGCGGTCCCGCGCTAGGTGGTAGGGGTCCTGAACCGACGTGCCTTCGACACCGAAGAAGCCATCACTTCCAACGTCGATGGCTTTCGAATAGGTGTAAGACACCAAGTACGATAGCCCATGTGATCCCCGATTGCGGGCTGCAATTTGCAATGCATTGTAGGAACTGTTCCCTACGCCGCGATCGTAAAACGTGGGGTCAATACCCGGCCACAGCTGCCTGGCCGCAAAAGCAGCGGCAATCTGGTCAGGAGTGGTAGCTAGCGTTCCGTCAGGATTTAGGTTGGGTCCAGGAGTCAACGCCGTATTGTAGAGGCCGCCGACGTTAAGACGGTGAGTCTGGGAGCCAACGTAGTTGGCAGTCACAACGGTATTCGCGTCGATCTGCCGCTCCAGGCCGAAATTCCATTGCTCCGAATAAGGATTCTTTTCTTGCGGATCCCTAAAAAAGGAGAGCTGGTGGAATGGAGTGGGTGGCGGAGCAGGTGTCAGAGAAGCGCCGGGGACCGCTATCGGATTTTGGAAATTTACCGATACAGGTGCACCTATGGCGTTCGAGCTGACGAGCGGTTGTGAGTTGGAAGGCCAAGACCCGCTGGCGTTCTGACCCGACTGGGTAATACCGGCCCACAAGTCATCGGTGATTCCGAAGGAAGCGCGCAACACCATCTTGTCCGTCAAACGATAGGCCAAGCCGAGGCGCGGTTGGAAATTGGTCTTGGTGTTTTGCCAGAGCCGGTTATTGGGAGAAATAACCACGTTGGCTGGGAGGCTGGTTCCGGGAATACATGGGGCGATATCGCCGGTATTCGCGCAGCTGGCAACCGGCCGTTGGAGGATGTAGGTTCCGTTATTGAAGTCAATTTCGCCAACGGCGCTGACGGGATCCTTAAGATTGCCCCACAAAGGGTACGCTTGAAAATCGTAACGCAAGCCAACGTTCAGCGTCAGGCGGCTGGTGGCCTTCCACTTGTCCATAAAATATCCGCCTATTCCGTTCTGACCGGTGGTTGAGCCGGCCGTGTCACGCTTTGCCCCTACGGCAGCCGTCCCGAGCAGATATGACGCCAGGCCATAACCGGTGTTTCCTCCGCCGTTTTGCGGATCGGATGTTTGGTCAGCAGAAAAAGTGAGACCATCGCTGTTAGAGTCTTCCGTCAGCTTGTCCGTCTCATAGCTTAAACCGGCGGTAAGCGTATGGTTCCTAATAACTTTCGTGAAGTTTCCCCGCCATTCGTAAATGTCCGTCAGGGTAGTGAAGCCCGCGCCTTCTCCCCCAGGAGCGAATTGGTCTACGCCCGGACTCGGAACGAGGCAGACGCCACCGCTGAATCCACAGACAAAGATTGGCGAGAAACCGCCGTCCGCCAGAGCCTTTGCTCTGTTGCCGTTAAAGGTCGTTGGGGGCCTGTTGGTAAGATCCACATGTCCAAACTGGAAGTCAAAAAAGGTAGTGGGGCTGAAGGTATGGTAGTAACTGGCGACATACTGCTTAGCAGGAACGTGCGCGATGTTGCTGAAGTTAGCGTTGCCAGCAGGACCAACCTGCGTTTGGTCAGCGCTGGAGTAGCGGAAGAATACTGAGTTGGACGGATTAAAGATTTCATCAATCCGCCAACTGTACTGTCGAACGCTAGTGCGCTGTGAGCGGAAATCGTAACCGTTATACGCCACGCCATTAACGGTTCTCACGGGCAGGGGTGCCGGGAATACATCCTTCGCGAAGTTGACAGCATTGGCATCTATCAAACCCGGCGGAATGATGTTGTTCTTGAAGGGGCTGCGCACAAACCCGCTTCCCGAGGCGGTAGTTGTAAAGGGATTGTACAGTTGGTGTACTACCTGCCCTCCGGCGCTTCTGTCGAGGCAGACGCCGGCAGCATCGAAGCCGAGCTGGCAGAGAGCAGAAAAATCTCCACCCAACTGAGCGGCAGTAGGCACTCTATAAAAATTTCCTGAGGGAATCGGCTGGATGCGGCGAAAACCCTCATAGGTTCCGTAAAAAAACGTTTTGTTGCGGCCATCGTAGATATGGGGCAAACGAACTGGACCGCCGCCACTGGCGCCAAACTGGTTCTGGATTAGTTTTTGTAAACCGCTGAACGGGTTCTTGGCGTCCAAAGCGGTGTTGCGGAGATATTCCCAGGCGGTGGCATGGTACTCGTTCGTGCCGGACTTGGTAACCACGTTGACGATGCCGCCGGTGACTCCACCGAACTGCACTTCGTCGTTGTGAGATTGCACCTTGAATTCTTGAATTTCGTCGATGACGGGGGCGACCGCGTAGGTCGAGAAGGTCATTTCCGAATCGTCAATGCCGTCCAACATGAAATAGTTGCTGCGGTTGGTTTGGCCGTTCACAGCAGGAAACGTGAAGGTTCCGATGGGGTGGGTCTGAGCACCACCGACGTTTTGCGCGGTACTGATAGGGGAGACGCCAGGCGTGAGGTCGAGAAGCTGAGTAAAGTTTCTCCCATTAAGCGGAAGGTCAGTTACCTGCTTCGTCTCGATGACGGTGCCCAAAGTCGCGTTTCCGGTCTCGATGTTAACGGTGGACGCCTCGACCGTTACGGATTGCTCGTTCGATCCAATGCGCAATATGAAATCCTGAGTGATGTCCTGATTGACAAGCAAAGTCAAATTTTGCTGAGTCGCCAGAGCAAATCCAGTTTTATTCACGGACAAACTGTACACGCCCGGCGGCACGCTGGTGAACACGTAAACACCCGCGTCATTGGTTGAGGATTTTCTTTCCGTGCCTTTTTGCGCATCGCGAAGAGTTATGTTCGCATCCGGCACTACCGCGCCGGTCGAATCGTGAACCGTTCCGCTTAAGTTGGCCGACGCCGAGCCCTGCGCGCTGGCGCTATGGGGAATCGACAGTACCAAGGCAAGCATGACAAGCAGAGTGACGATGCTGTTACGCAAGCGGCCCCATACACACGAATCCAGTCTTTTACCTGCTTCGGTCATAAACATCTCCTTCGGTCCTTCGGCACTAAATGTGGACTCACACCCAACCTGCTATGTACTCTGAGAATTACTTTGAACAGCGCCCCTAGCACCCAACCCTCGCTAGCGGAAGTCACTATCGAAGATTTTCATATATAAAAGCAAAACTTCACCTGCCAAATGTCCCCACTTATAGAGGCTAAGTGAGGCGGTTGTCAAGGAGTTTTTTGCGATTGAAAAACATGTTTCAGAGAGTCTGCTGTCGGTCAAAACGGCAGTTAAGGTGCTGATTAAGGACCGGTCCTACCACTTGACCGGTGGTCTCGTGGTGACGTCTGATACGATTCAACCCATCGGGGGAAGGAGTTGCGCAAACCCGGCGCCGATGCGGTGATCATTACCAGGGCAACGATGGTGCGCGTTGCCCTGGAAGCTGCCCAACTACTGGAGAGCGAAGGTTTGCAAGTGGGGGTGCTTGACCTGCGTTGGCTCGCGCCACTCGATGAAGAAGCCATTCGCACCGGCCGCGACACGCGCAAACGGCGTGCCCATGGCCTGCGACGTCCAGCTTGTCGCAAGAGCTTCTGCCCAACGCTGAGCGCATCGCCGACCCGGTGCGAGCCGTCGTGAAATAACGCGTTAGGTATTGCGCCAGAAAATGTTGTCTTTTCTTCCAGCCTCTAGCTCTTGCGCACAGGCTTTAACTACGAAAGGGATAGCCAAGTTTCTGGAGATAGACTTTGCTAATCTCCGCCGATTGCGTGGGCGATATCGGCTGGTCGGCCGACGGATCCTGTTCAATCATGACATCCAATTTGTTGCCGCCGGCTTCCAGCATATCCAAAATCGCGGGAATATCCACTTTCCCCATACCCAGCGGGCAGTAGCCGCCCCAGGGTTTCCCTCCGACAAAATCCTTCAAGTGCATGTGCTCGACCAGCGGCAAGTAATCCTTGATGACTTTCGCGGAGTCCGCGCCGCCTTTTTGTAGCTGGCCCACGTCCGGCGCGAATTTCACATGTTTTGTGTTCACGGCATCCATCACCGCGTACACTTCATCGCGCGTCTCGATGCACGTTCCGGTGTGCTGGTGGAGTCCGGCGCCGAGGCCAAGGTCGTTGAGCGCTTTGGCATGATCGTTCAGACGGCTGACGATGCCATCGCGATACATCTTGAAATCATAGGAGTCACGGTGCACACCATTGGGGGCAAGAACGCCGAAGGTTCCGCCATATTTTTTGATGGCTTTGCCCATCTCGATCACTTTGGCAATGCTATCGGCGCGTTTGGTGGAATCGGTGAGATTTGTCCCGCAGTAGCCCGATTTTAGCGGCACGCCGTAGCGATCAACGAGAGCTTGGAGGGCTTGGCGCGAATCCCAATCGATAAGGGTTTCCCCGAAGGTCTCAAATCCCCAGAAACCCAGATTGGCGATGTCCTTCAGCGCTGCTTCCAGCGTGACGTCCGGAGTAGGGCCCGGAAAAGTACCCCAAGTGATGCAGGTGAACCCTATTTTAAGGCGTCGCGTGGGCGGGGCAGCGTGTGCCTTCAACGATCGTGCGACCGAGCCGGCAACCAATGACCCCACCGCGCCCGCAGCTATGGTCTTTAAAAAATCGCGTCGATGTTGAATGTTGTTCATGGTGGTGGTTACCTTACCTTTATTTGGTCACCGTTTTTTTGGCGGCGAGCTTAGCGCTTGGAGTAGTATCCGCCGGCAAATCACCCAGCACGAACTGTATCGCCGACAAGAGAAACGCTCCCAGTTCCGGTGTTTGGAAAAATGTGGGAGTGTGGCCCATGGAGCAATTAAAAACGCGCCCCTTACCATAGCTCTTGATCCAACTGGTGGCGTAGTCGTTGTCCGCGCGCACGTGCCAGATGCTCGTGACCGATTTATCCGTATCTATACTGGTCAGCACGTGCAGTTTCTCCCGGGAGTACGGGCCGGTGGGAAGGAAATGGTAATACTCATCGGTGTAGGTGAAGCCAGTTCCACCGAATGCTTTGGTGAACTCGCTGCCGATGAAAGGCCTGGTCAGCGGACTAGCTGGATCATCAATCTTCAAGGTAACGGTCTCCACTTTGTGCGGGCCGTCTTGCGCGCCGATCAGCTCGCCAAATTCCGGTATGTCCGGCGAAGCGTAGCTGGTGGCATGAAGACCCGCAAGGCCGCCGCCTTCACGAACATATCGCAGCAAGCTGTTCATTACCACGGGATCCATGGCGTACTCACCGTCGGCGCTGTTCAGGAAGACCGCATCATACTGCTTGATTTTCGGATACTTCAAATTGTCCAGATTATTATCGAAAATCGCTTCATAAGCGCCAGTCTGTTTCCCCATCAGCCCCAAAGCCAAATTGCCGTGCGCGATGGTGGTGTGGTAATAACCCCCGGCTGGGCATAGGTCCATGATCAAAAGTTTCCTGGCCTTTATCGGTTTTACCGCAGCTTCTTTGGGCAAAGCCGCTTCAATTTTCACGCGATCTTCCGCGGGCACATCATCGATTGAAGTGATCGGCAGTACGCGAGAGACGGCGTCGATAAATTCTCCAAAAGCGGGCCGGACAGCCTTCTCGAATCCCACTAGCGAACGCTCCAAATCCGCGGAAGGATCCGCAGCGCCGGTGGCTTGCACCACAATGGCAATCGGCTTCACAACCAGAGGCCGGGAGCAGTTGCCGCAGTGCGACGTCGGAATCAGCGAGTCGGGACGCTCCAGCTTGCTCATTTCCATCAAGAATGCGGTTGCTCCCGCGACTCCGGTACCAAATGAAACCGGCTTCCCTGCAAGCTTCAAAGCGCTTCGGTCTTGCAAACTCACCGCCATCAGGCGCGAGCTGACTATGGACAAACCATCAATCGGCTTAATTCCCTCCTGCATCCACTGACCAATGTTCGCGCCGACGCCAATACGCTTCCCGAGCGGCGTGATGGTCTTCATGAGCTCTTTCGGATCCCAATAAGCCGGAGTGGTGCGACGGCTGCCATTTTCAATGGCAACATTTACATTTGCGTTGCTGGCCAGCGTGTCCACAGATGTCAAAGATGACGGATCGGGATTGCAGACGATGGTCTCGATGCCCAGAGCTTTCGCAAAATCGAACAGCTTGCTCCAGGTACTTTCGTCTTTTCCAACATCGCCGGCGTGATACACCGGCATATGAAGATGCAACGCCGTCAAATGCGCTTTGATGGCCGTGAGTTCGTCGGGAGAAAGGTTGGCGTCCAGATTCTTCGCGATGTCCGCACTGACTTTTTGGCTAGAGAAACCCTCTATCGACATTACGCCAAGAGCTTCGGCTTTTTCCGCCGTTTCCAGGAACGTTAATTGGGAGAAGGCGTTGGCGGGAATACCGATCTTCCAGCCAAGCGCACCGGTAATTTCCCTGCGGATTTCCGCGCGGCGCATGGGCGGAGCTTGCGGCGGCGCTACCGGCGGTTCTGCCGACTTTACCGCAGCAGGCGCGGTTGGCGGTGTTTGCGCGCTAGCCGGGACCAAACCGCAAAAGGCCCAAACCGCCAGGGAAGCAATCATCAAGCCAGTAACTTTTCTCATTTTATTCGTGCCTCTTTTCAGCGGCGAAAGCCGTAGCAATGCTCAATCAATTTTGACTATTGAGTTCTTGTTTTGCGGTAGGGCAAAAACATAATAGCCTTGCGAACCAGGTTTTGCCGCTTTAAATACAAAGTCCGTTCCAGATCCCGGTGTTGGTGCTGGTCCTTGTGCTTGTCCTTGAGCCGACGCTGCAAAAAAGGCCACATACTCACGCCCGTCGGCTTCATATGCCGCTGGGATTCCGTCGGGATTCGCATCAATTTCCGTTTCCCAAAGCAGCTTGCCGGTATCCTTGTCATAAGCGTGGATCATACGATCCGCTTGCGAAGCGATAAAGATCAATCCGCCAGCAGTCACCACTGGTCCGTTGCGCAAAAGCGAAGAACTACCGGTGTTTTTTATGCCTTTGGCCGCGAGGCCCGGTGTGGTCCCCAGCGGAAAGCGCCACTTGATGGTTCCTTCATTGAGGTCATAGGCCACTACTTCGCACCATGGAGGCCCCATGGCAATAAGGCCGTTGTTTGCGAACAAAATGCTTCCGAACGGACCAAAGTAACGGGCCGGGCCGGGCGGAGGCGGATTCGCCGCGTCTTTTGCGTTATCGCTGGAAGATTCGCCGGCTGCTGGATTCCGAAGATACGCTATTAGATGTTTCACCACCTTGGGCGGCAAGCGGCGCTCGGTAAACGGCGGCATCTCTTTTCCGCCATTGCGCAGCACGCTCAAGAAGCGTTCTTCGCTTATGCTTGCTGGAAACGTGATCCGAGCGCGGTCTGCTCCATGGCACGGCAAACAGTTGCGAACGTATGCGGCGTGGCCGCGCTGCTCGGGCGGGCCGAACTCCATTACCTGA
>Ga0209625_1000157_pt1 | contig 16548 bp, 10 predicted proteins | sample JacPin_JW_Ref_M2_FD_187960 | JGI IMG/M metagenome (GOLD analysis project Ga0209625, IMG submission 187960) | Forest soil microbial communities from Algoma, Ontario, Canada - Jack Pine, Ontario site 1_JW_Ref_M2 (SPAdes) (version 2) | ecosystem: Environmental > Terrestrial > Soil > Boreal...
TTTTCTTCGGGCAAAATCCCTTTTCCTCGGCAGAATTTTTATTAGCGCCCTCTCTTTTAAAGAGGTGTTCATACATTGCACGTGACATGACATGATTTAGGATATTAATTATGTATATTGTCACATAATAATTATGTACCAGTACCTCAGGCTGGACGTGAATTGCCAGTGGATGGACGTCGCCACTCTAATTACCAACCACATTGCCACCTCAGAGAAGGTAGCTTGGAGAAGCGTCTTCGGGAACCTTCTATATACTGTTACATGTAGGGCATTCAGAGGTATAAATAATGTGCAGGGTCTTTGTACTTATATCAGAACAGACAGAAAGCAGAACACATTTTTCTTTATCGTACTTCTATCTACATATTAGTACATATAAGCTATGTAGCTAATTAGGAAGTTGAGCCAATCACTACTATCATGATAATAATTAGTAAGTACCTGGTATGATCTGTAGCATCGTAGATAGATGATTTCACTGCTCTCAATACAGGCAAATATCCATTTCTTGATTCCTTTTGAATGCGCAGTGCGCATGCTGCAGCCGGTTACTACTACAACCTATAGTGTTTGAACATCAGAGGCTCGTATACACTACTATGATGGAATATACCAGCTATATTTTAGTGAGGTTGGGCATCATAAAAAATGAAGTTAATATTTTATGCTTTCCGATTCAGGCTTCCAGTCCTTGCTCCCGTAAGAGCACAACGCAAGAATCGGATGGAAATCGCAACGTAACTAGAGACGTTGGAATAGCCAATGTGCCAATTTTCGACCGGCAGATGCCTTGTTTATTACAGTCCATATGAAGGCCATCAAAAATGAGAGTGACTAATTCGAAGAACACCCACCATAACAGCATCGGAAAGCTTAAAAAAGTAACTGGAGACGTTTAATAACATTATCGCTAATATGCCAACCAGCGGATGCCTTGTTTGTTGAGTGTCCATCAGGCTATGTATGTGCCAACTTCCATCCTTAATTAATTATTACACGCTCATCCAATAACTCAGCCTTTTAGTTTGGATTTGAGATTCTGGATTCAATATAATATGACCATTTGCTGGATAACCCATCCCCTCACCACTCTTCGGCGGTACTGCCCATTCCTCACCATCTTTGCTTCTTTCAAAAAACTGTTAAGGAATCACAACTCCGAGCTTCTCCAGCACAGGTCCAGCGAGGAGGCATTACGAGAATTGACAGAAGAGTATGATAGAAAAGTAGGAGCAATTGAAGCAAAGAAATGAGCCTGAGGGAGATTCCCTACTGACGTGGTCAATGGAGAATGGACAATATTATAGGTAAAAATGCGTCGGTAACCCGAGGTGGCCTCGTGCTAAAAGATTAACTTATCAACAGCAGCGAGGCATCTGGAAAGTTCTGGTTCACAGTCTGAATTAACAGGGATCTGATAATCCAAGAAAATTGAATAAAAAATTCCTTCCAAAGCTGAACATGCTTCGGAAGGTCTGCTTGAATGTCGGCGACCAGGAGTCCCACTTCACCAACGCTGACTTTGTCTAACTTCAAATGACTTTATATCTTTGAGGACACGACGTCGATAACTGGTTTCAAAGAAGGCATGTGGACCTGGTGTATAATTTTTGCTTGAGTCCCCAGTCCCCCCAGTCTTGAAACGATTCGATACTTCGGTCTAATGACGGATTCGAGGATTGGTTCGATAATGGAATTGATAATTGGTTTGAGGATTGGATAGATTCTGAACCCGCTTCCTCGGGTTTGTCAAGTGTGTGAGTTCCAGTTGTGCCTGCGTTGATAATCTCCGCGATAAGAATTGAATGAAGTCTTCCAGAGTTAGCAGAACGTTTCTGTGCCTCCTTCATACATCCATTCATGAGGACGTCGACAGCTGGCAATGGCAGCACAGTGGATTTGAACGCTCTGATCGTATGGCAAACAGTCCGCTGAGTAAAATACTTGATCCATATTAGCCTCGGAGCTCTATGCAGGGGGGTTGCTAATAACGCACTCTTCGAATGGAACCGCCATTTTGGCACGCAGTGAAAATGTGTTCCCAGCCGTCACCAAAATCATAATTGTAGACTATAGTACTCGTCTTCGGATCATCTAGAGCCTTGATTTTAGAGCTATCCAGATTGGGAGGCGTTGGCATCCCAAAATCGAAATCACCAACGATGTCCAAATCAGAATCAGTAATTTTAAAGAGAGGTCCTCGCCCCGAGAATCCAGCATTCCCATGGCCTGTCGCATCACTCCGGCCAAAAACGTCGCAGTCGCCCATCCGAAAGCGACAGAGCGCTTCGTGGAACACCGCGAAGGCAGTGGCCGAGCAAAAGAGGGTCCGAGTAATCCTAGGGTTTTTGATGAACTCGGGTGCAGGTCAACTTTAAGTAGGTAATTCTCGCCGCCACTCAGCCTTGTGTGTCGACCAGTGCATTTCGTGCCTGTATGAAAAGAGACTTAGTCCTCTTCACAATCATCATCACACTGTGAATTGAATTTCAATAACTTACTACATGTACAATAAACGCGGAGCTGCACCATCCACATTTGGACAGCTCAGCCTCTGTTTTTGAACAGACAGAACATGCGGTAGTCACAGTTGATTCCATTGTTACAGTTCGAGAGTAATCTTATTCATCGTCTATCGGCCACGTCACTGGATAATACCTCCGCAAAGCTCATTTCTTTGCTTCAATCATGGGCAGCTCTTCGCCAGGAAGTCTATCCATCCGAGGATGAGCTTGTAGAATGGCTCCCTATTGATCTTGTTAATGGCTGCCCGAGAGCATTGCTCTACATACTGGACCATAAATACACCTCTGCAGCGTTTAGTTTCTCTCGGTTAAAAGGTTTGGCCAAAGGTCTCGGAAGCCTGGAAAGCACGCAAAAAAACCGACTTTTCTCTCTTCTTGGTCAATATCGAAAAGACTGACATTGGCGATGTTGAGGAGTGTCAGGCATCCTATGGGCTCAACGATGCGGGAGAGAGATGATTCGATGCCATGATCATAACCTCACTGCCCATAGCACTCCTTGTCACGATCCTGGGCACTGTATAATCATGAGTCGCATAGGAGTGGTCAATTGTTAGGCCCTGGGATTTAGGGCCACCTAACTACCCGAGGGCCATACTAGACTGTGTAGTTAAAATGAATAAGAAGTTGTAAAAGTGAAATTAAAAGCAGGAGTCCAGAGAGGAGTTTTATTACTATTATAACAACATATGAGCAAGACCTGTGCCAGCAGAGGCGATAGATGGACAAGAACGGCTGCCAAGAAAAGGTCCGGAAAAAAATAATTCCCTTACCTTCCTCACTCCAACTCCTCACTCACCACAACTTCCCTGCTTCCAATGCTCAATCCCTCCATATGTTTTTCCACTGCCAACGGTGGGCTCTTACTCCTGATTGCTAACTCCGGCTTTCTTATCAATTCTCTGCATGGTACTCTACCTACCTATGTTTTCTCTTCCTATCATATTCTACATATGTACACATGATGAGGTTTTGACCACCATCTCTTCCTTTCCTCTGAGGGGTTCGGCATCGTCAGAACAAGCGAACTATGCCTCAATCTCCCTTTTATTATGAAAACCCCCTCATTCTTTTGCAAAGAAAGCCTCCTGCAAAAACCCCCCCTTCTCTTTCAAACTACCCCTTCCTTCTCTGCAAAAAAGCCCCCCTTTATTTTTGCGACCATGAAAGAGCTGCTCAACCCTCCGCAAATTTTAGTACGACCGCGGAAAATAGCTATTGGCCGTCATCATATATTTTTCATTCTTGAAATTTCACAGCTTCTGCGCCTGAGAGATAGTAAACCTTTGAGGTCCTCCTGTTCATGGAACGTTGATGTCTTCACGGTCATAAAATGCTATTGCTACTTATTTCTCACCCCACCAAAGGTTGCATTGGATTGCCTCACAGCAGCTTAAAATGTTTCTCAACTTCATGCTCCATTCTGATGGGTTCCTTTAGCTTGCCTCGCCTTCACTTTACCCAGTATTCCGTTTTCATATAGTTTTCTAACATGTTCCTTTGGCTTATCGCATTTTCACCAGACACCTCACTTTATGATGATGGATGTTGACAGCAATGACAGGCCGTTCTACACCTGAGAAAATTTTTATCTGAAGTTAATAAAACTTGCAAACGTTATAGTCGTTTAGATTGAGAGGATTGGGAAGATCGATGCTTCATGACTGGAACAAATCGGTATGTGCTTCGAGATTGACTCTTCTTAATCTGATTGATAAGCCACTAATTCTATTCTTTGAGATCAAGAGGAAAGCGAGTTACACATTCAACTAAGAATGTTTGCCAGTCACCTTGCAAGGATATTGTGTCTTTTGAGTCAGCCGATCCAAGCTTTTTCAAAAATGTCCGTCGGCAAACGAGTTGTCTTTTCTGGAGGGATAATTGATTGTTTCTACAGCCGGTGTATCCTTATATGTTAAATACGGGAGTGAAGGAAGACTTGGGGAATTAGATACCGAATCCGAAACTGGCTCCGCTGAATCCGATTGTGAGATGGATGATTCAATATCTAAATTGTAACGATGAGGTCCCCATTGATATTCGTGTAACGGAATTCAGACAGATGATGGAATCCGCTATGACACTTTTTGAGGACGAAGTGGCCAAAGCCATTGTTGAATGAAGTTCGGCATCATCAGAACAAGCGAACTATGCCTCAAACATGAGGGAAATATCTCGCGCTCTCCGTGGCAAAACAGTTTACTACAGTAAGTTTCTCAAATTTACGACTTTGTGAAGAGGACTGCAGAGCTACTAGTTACATACCCCTTTGTCATCATACTCTCCCCTCCCCGATTCCTCCTGAGACATCACAGCAATAGACAAAATAACATCACTAAACTGCAATAATTCGAGATGACTGCTACCTCCCACTGAAGGTGGACGATTAACGAGATTTTTCAAGGCTAACTTCATAAACACTAAATAGATATTGTTCTTATTGATATTGTTTTATAAAACCTCTATACAACTTGGTCCCAATTATTATACTTTCATTTCATAATTATCGGCGGAAGTATGTTGCCAATTATTACAGTACGTATTAACACAATAGGCCGTATTCAACTGAATGGTTGCTGGGGATGAGCCGAGTATCAGACTCGGCTCGCACTCGAGAGTCATGAGTATGGGCCTGAAAACCTTTCAGCACTCGTACTCATGAGCTCAGCTAGATCAGGGCTCCAAAGCTATAACTTAAGGCTAAGTTAGGCTTGTGGACTCGCCGGGGAGACAGCGCCAAGTAGTAAAAGTTAGAACGATAAGATCCAGGCCAAGTGAAAGGGATGTTTTATTTGCAGATCGAGTATATTATATACATAGTTTGACCTAGCTAGACTGATAATTTGACATTTCAGGTCACATTTTATAATCCATGATCAGTGACATCAGTCATCACCGCTATCTGATTCATCACTACTGTCAGCGACTCAGCATTCTCGGTATCTGACAACTCCACCATGTCCTCGTAGTCCCAATCGTCTGCTACCGAGGCTCTAGTATCCCAATTTAGTTAACTAAAGGATTTGTATGAGGTCGCGGCCATCACTCCTACTCTATCCCAATCTCTATCCCATCAGAAGTCTCCGTGAGACTAGCCAGGGACTCAGCCGCGGTTTGTTGCCCTCTAGCATGCTATGCTTCACATGAGAAAACGGATGGCATCGCAGCACTACATAGCTTCGATTGTATCATAGATTACTAACAGCGAAAAAAAACAAAAGGGTTTGATGCTAGAGGAATGAATAGGAAACCAATTTAATATTATAGAAAAGTTGTCTACCTAGGTATATCATATGTCCAAGTTGAGATACATAGACTGTCTCTGTCATGTGTTGTGTATGAGTTATATACTACTGTTGAATCGTTGATGCTTTAGTTGCATCAAGCGATATATACGGTAAAACCCAACGAATACTATGTATAATTGAAAAATAAGAACATAATAAGCACCAGCTTGAATAGAGCTTTAAAACAAACCCGGTTACAGTTAGATATACTCAAATCTGTGGGGTTGGTAATAGTTTTGTGTTTAATTTAGGATATTGACATATATTTGCATAAAAAATATATTCTAAACCTCTACAAATCTGAGTATATATTCGGACATTGTCACATTATCCACGAATTTTGATCTAAACATGGAAAATATAGGTTCATTAGAAAGAGTAAAGTGAGCTGATTCAAATAATAATACTCTTATTCATATATTCCGTATATTGGATGAGATATGGTCGATTTCACAAAATTTGATCAAGTCCTCAAGGTATCCGGAGTGCGAATCTCTACATACTTCATATAGCCAAACCCACCCAATCTTCCATACCCAGTCTCCCATACCTACAGGCTACTGATGGATTGAATCCACATAATGATATTTGACAAATACATATACTGGCTTGGAGCCTCGATGTCCTCTTCCACCATCGGACAGTATTCTATCGGCCCCCACCACTGGCAGGCCTGAAAATCTCTTCCTCAACCCTTTTATAACATGCTGTCAGCCTAATCAATACCTCCACCTCTCTGCGCCTATGCAAATGATAGGTTCTTGCTCCTGATCCTATGCTTTTCACCGATTCCAACTCTCAGCTCCATCCCTCCTCGGCCTGCATATGGATGACAGGCTCTCACTCCCCCGCTTCCCATTGCGACTTTCACAGTGACAACGGAGCCCACAGGCTCTCTTACACCTTCGCTTCCCATATAGGCACATGTCACAGCGACGACTACCCAGCAAGAAAACACGATGGCGGTTTGACGGGATGAAGTCAAGTAGCGTGCTCTCTTTCTGCACTCCCACAACGGGCAGCTCCTTCTGTTGATTCCTTTCGACATTACCAACCTAGGCCATCGGCTTTTCCTGTGCGTCCAGGATAGCTGTGCGGATTGGATTATTGGCTGAAATGCTGGGAGAGGAGATCGAGCCTGAGGTCCCTGTACGAGGACGACTATTATCGTCTCTGGTAAGAATCTCGCTCGGCCTGTCGTCGCTGTTGTCGAAAAAGCCACACATGACGCATTTCGCTTTCGCAACTTATCATCGGTTTCTACCTACCTACACTCTCAAATATCGAACAGTAATAATGGAAACAACCACTGAGACTACTACCGCATGTGCTGTCTGCGGAAAAACAGAGACCTCGGAACTGTTGAAATGTGGACGAGCAGCTCTTGCAGATTTCTACGGTGGTGAGGTATATCCTGTGATTGCTCGAGGCTCTCTCGTCAAGCAGTTAAAACTATTACAGTTGGTAAGTCTCCGACGTTTGGTTGCTCTCAGTCTTATGCACTCAGTTTTAGTCTTGGACTCAAGACTCGAACTTTCTTCAGAAGTCCCCATCTTAAAGGGGAAAGAAACCGGCCGATGAGCCGGCTGCCTTCAGATCGGCTAAGGCTCGCGACGAAGATGACCAAAAACCTCCCAGTCTACGTGGAACATAACAGCAGACAACGCTGGAACTGTTGAAATGGTTCCATGAACCAAAGCTGGACGAGGTACTATTAGAGTGTAGAGCTCCGAACTTGACATGGACCACAAGACAATCACGTACCCGACCGCTAAAACAAATTTGAGCAAGAAAATCTGCGCCTCCTTCATGGATCCATCGAGAACGGCGGACCGGCCTGCAGTGGACTTGCATAAGTTACACTAACTGCTGCTTGATCCGATAATGAAGGTGAACAGACACTGCCTAACGAAAGGCTTGATGGAATGTGGGGTTACGCCAAACAAGATGGCGGAGGAGGATTATATCCACGCTCGGCTGTACGCTTTCGTCGAGAAATACGGTGTTTCGGCACTTAGAGCTCTAGCTCTAAGCAAACTGTACCGAACCAAGTTAGCATAATATTGGGAACGATAATCCTGCACGACATGATGTTGGCATCTGTGCTAGGAGGTGGCTTCGGATCCTCGCCATGCTGGCATCGTGAAGAACCCTGTGTATATTAGCATTGGTCTAACTTAGTGGGACTCCAAAATGAATCTTAAATGAATAAATTAATATTGACTTTTTTGACATGAATAATATTCATTTTATCCATATTCGCAAGAGTATATGAATAAGGCGAATATAAATAAGGAGGATATGAATACAGCCATTTCAGAGCCCTAGACCGTCTAAGAAAGAAATCGCTGCGAGAACTTACCACCAACCTTGACTCCTCGGAGTCATCACAGTAGTATCCATGCAAGAAGGGAGTAGTTTTAAAAACTTACCACAGCCATGGGAAGCAGAGTATCGAGAAAGCCTATGTTTTCTCGATTAGAAATGATCTGACCGGGTAATTCTAGATAATTCCCATGCAAAGTAGATGATGTATCCTTCCAAGTCTAGGACAAACCCACGTCCGGCTTCGCTTATTAAAAGTACATAATAAGGGCCGTGATGAAGCCCTAACCCAGACGCCCATGATGAGAAAGGAATAGATGCCCTACCGATAAAATGCTGTGATCCGCCACGGTCTGAGTCCCAGTTAAACGCCGAATCCAGATGCAAAAGAAATATAGACAGAATCCACTCACCCGTTGAAGCTGCGGGGTTGTGCTGAGATGCAAACCACCCATAATGATCGGTAATTTAAGAGATAAAATATGAAACCCCAAAACAGATGCAGAAGTTTAGACGACGGGAAAAAAAAAGTTCACCCCCCTCATGTGCTCGAATGAAAAGAGGTCACGCGGAGGACCTCCGATGCTCAGTTCGCAATTCCGCCGTCAGCGTCCCTTCACCAGTCCCGGAGTCTCCATGTGTTCAATCTCGATGTGTAGCAGCAGATATCGCAACCAGGCTTCCCTTCTGGAAGTAAGGATGGGAAGTGTGTTCACCGGTCGATATCGGGGGTTCCGGAGGGACGTCGCTGACGGAGGAAGGGTACGAACTGGTCTGGTAAGACGGGGAAGGTTGTTGGCGAGACCGTCTGCATCGCGATCGAGCCAAGGGGATCGGCCTATTCAATCACGGAGAGGAGAAGGAAAAGTCATGTTCGGTACCTGGATGTGTCTTTCGATGCAAACCGATGCGAGATCCATAACCTCCCGAAAATACGAGAGAAGAGATTCAAGAGTGCGAGTCAACCAAAATTCGCTACAGTTTAACTACTGTCCACCCTGCAGATGACTAGGACAATTCAGGTCTAGAGTAAATGTTCGGAAGGTGCAGCTCTTATATTTGTGCCTTCATCAGCTCTGATTGGTCTATTTTCTGTGGTGCGGGCCTGACTACTCAACTCAACCATTGCAGTTTTGGTTAGCAGCTCAACCCTTGTTGCCAGTACAATGGTACATGTATGACCTTGATTGGCTAGCGTTGTCGCTAACTATTCCCTCCCCATAAAAAAAATATCGTTCCTGGAAGGCTCTCATTTCCACTGCCTTTCAATTATTCTTCCTGAATAAAATCTCGGAAACTTATACTTAATTAGGATCCTCCTCTTTCTATCTACATATTTAAAAAAATCATTACCCTCATGTGTTGCCTGAGGAGTATCCTAATTGTAAGTTTCCTGCATTTTAATTCAGGAAAAACAATTGAAAGATAGGTGGAAAGGCAATCTTGTTCAACAATCGGTCGTAACTCTAGTTGCAGTAGATTGGTGGAAAGGGGCCCTTCATGAACTTGATGAGGTACGGAATGGTTTTAAACCTAGTCAAGTTAGCATTTACGCAAACGCGTTACGCGGGTAAATAATATGGGGAACTTTTATGGAAAGGGCCAATAATAAGCCGACGCCACTTATAAATTTTTTGCGTGGCTTGAACTGTAACTACGTTATTTATAAAAGTGGCGTCAGCCTTGGCTGGGTTACCTAGACTAGCGTCGGCCTATTATTGGCCCTTTCCAATATTTACTTGCGGGGAAGGGGAACCGCTTTTGTTTCCACTGCCTTAATTTACGCTCTTTGGCCAATCTAGTCCAAGACGCCGGTATCCTTGGTTGGTCTGAGTCCGGACCCACCCCCCCACACACCGGACTCGGACCCCCCAACTCTTTGGCGCTCTCTTCCTATCATAGTTCTCATGACTTCCATTCTGCTCACCTCCACTGATTTCTGCTGCTCCATACAGCCCCTAAGTTCTTGAACACAGGCTTTCTCACAGCTTGCACTAGTTAATGTCAGGTCAGAAACTCTCTTCATATGCTGAAACTGGCTGCACTATGCAGGGATGTCTGGCTGCACTAAGTGGGGTCTTCTCCACCAACCAAAATTGCCGAAACTTTAAGGATGTACCATGGAAAGGGAATGCTTGGCCTCACCATGCAAAGTTCCGACAATTTTGGTTGGTCGAGAAGACCCCCACTTAGTGCGGCTAGACATCCCTGCATAGTGCATGCCACTGCAGCCAGTTTCAGGGATAGTAGTTTCTCAGGATAACAGTCCAATCGGAGTCTATGTAAGCTTGGGGGGTTTTTTTGGCTTCTTCTACATACATGTAGCTTTCAGCTGATAATTTAAGGCTTCTACAATTATGAACCTTTATAAGCTTTCCTGTAACTTAATTCTGCCCATATTCACCGCTATCTCTGGTGTTTAGGGGCCGCCTTGTGCCCTTTCATCAATAATTCTACTTCCATATATTCTTTCGGACAAATGTCCATTTGCTTGCATTCTATCTACAATAATAACCTATAATTGATCTGATTTTAGATATGCCACACCCTAGTTCAGATCTCCGACAAGCTCCGGTCACGATAGGGTAGATTCTAGAACTTCATGGCCCTCTAGTTCATCGCCCATATCAACTTCACCTACACGTGCTGTATCTAATGACGCCGTCGCCATGTTGCCACCAACTACCAGTCTGAGTATCTCTAATTTCCCATCATCTTCATCGCGTCTCTCGAGTCCATTAGTTACATCATTAATAACTTCTTTTCATCATAGTGTACTTTCGGAGACTTGGAAATCCCGACGGGAGTCAGGCGGACGAGCATGCCATTTCCTTCTGTCGAGCAGCTAAACCTCGAAGCTGCCCAGCCAGGCAGCCTCCCCTAGCCCAGTTACAGGAATGATCTCCGGTGTGGGCTGTAATGTTGTCATTGTTACGGGCTCGGCGAGATCGGAGGGATGAATCGGAAGCCACGACTGCTATGCGAGAAATGAACAAGAGGCGGGCCGTATTATTTTCTTGAGAGTGTTTGCACGTCAAGCGACAGCAGGTTTTCGGCTCCTTCTAGCTTCTAGGTTGTTATCTACATTATTCAGGACTCCCCCGCCGTGGTAATGAGGTGGTAGAGGGCTTTAGCCTATCGTTGGCCTTCTTACGGCGAGTAGCTTTTGTTCCAGACGTGGACTCTAAGGATGAGGAGTATGAGTACAGCCTCCACGCGAAGTTTGGTGGTGACTGCGGCTGTAGTGGTAGAGACATGGGCGTGTAGCTGCTCCTTGCTTAAACTTGACAAATTTGGACTCGCGATATGGCCGCTCGCCGATAATTTCAGCCCGCAATATGGATTTGATAATATAAGAAATAACATAACTCGAAAATTCAATATTCTCTCTATAATCGATCTTTATCTGGTGACTACTAGATGTAAGGTGATGATAATTCAGCTTTATGAACATTTTTTTCCTTGAAAAATCGTTGAAAAATCCGCGTTTACTAACAAGGCCCTGCACAAGGACCTCAGACCCTCTGCGAGAGTGGGCAAAACGATGCGCTAAGCCCACAGTGGAACTGTCTGAGCTGACAGTTGCAGTTCCTTTTATCCTTGTTCTCTTTCCCACTGTATCTGTTGCTGCCGCTGTCCCTTTTCTCCCTGCATCAGTCGCTATCCTTGTTCTCTTTCCACCAGCTGCTTCTGTTGCTGTTGCTGTAAGCAAAAAAACAGTACTTGCAATGATCCATTGAAAGTATCGTAAGGTAGTTTTTGTCTAAATGGTAACGAACGTATGTACTTGATTTGATTGTGTGTCTTCATTGATTGATTGTCCAGTCTATTTACGTGGGGGATTGTCTATGAATCCTAAGCGGGCAAATTATTAGTGTAGTGGTCATAGAAAGAATGTTCCAGAGCAAAGGAAATATCCATAGTACAAAGAAATTGAGAATAACGGAATGATCCATAAAACAAACAAACTAATTCTCGAATCAGCCGGCTAATATATTGAGGCATTTAGCAACTTGCGGCAGCACATTGGGCTTCGCCTCGGTTGCCATTATCCAATTAGACCACTGACCGGCTTCACTGTGCTTGTATTGTCCGTAAACGAAGCATCACTTTGTATGAATGAATTCCCCTTGCTTGTTAGAATTCCCACGTACTTAGTGGAGCCTAGAGAATGCAGATTGGTTTGATGGTCTCCATTCGCGTGATGCCATGCCCATCTTTGGTTTCTAGTTGACTGCCGTCATACAGAGTACATGCTATTATGTTGCCATAGGTTATTCGGCCCTGCACCTCATAAGGAAGATGGTAGCTTGATCATTGCTGCGGCATGAGGCAGCAAGTTGCAACTGTAACGCCACGTTACAAGGATTGCAAGGATTGCGGGCATATCGGAGGTTCGCCTTTAGGCCACTGTGCCATATGATGTATATAGATAATTCAGGGCCATGAGCGTAGGCCTTGCAGGCTTCAATACACTTTCCTTCTGACAGCTAAAGAACCATCGCAGTAATCCCCTCACCCTCTTCATTTTGTGCTCTTCTCGAGACCTTGGTTGTTACAGCAACCCAGAAACATTGAAAGCTGATGAGATGGATAGCGTTAATAATTAATAAGACTTGAGAGAGTTTGAGCCTAGAGTGCTTCTTGCCCACCACCTTGGCGACAGCCTGGCCGCCCTGGCCCCTTGTCTGCGAAACTGTCTATTGTCCTGCTGCTGCTGTGATGGGAAAGCTGTATCATAGCGGTGAAAACCTGTCATGGCGAGTGCGGTAAGTCTGAGAAACATGTGTTGACTGGTCGATGAGGCTGTCGCCGTGTTGGTATCTATGGGAAGGGGAGGCTATAATCGGTATGAGAGCAGGCAAATGATGGTTGAGGTCTGGAAAGCCCGTTGATCAGTATCGGTATAGGAAGGCAGGAGCTGTGAAAATTCATTATCGCTAGGAAGCAGAGCTGCGATACAGAAAGCCCTAGGAGGGTGATAATATTAGTATCTGTGCTGGAAAGGAGTCAGGGATAGAAGAAAACTGTGCTTATGTCCACGAACATGAAAGTGATCGTCGCCGCGAGGCTTGGGAGTCTTTGGGAGTCTCTACGGTTGTCGCTGTGACAATGTAATGATGTGACGCCATTAGCAGGAACGCACCATTGCAGCAAAGTAGGGAGCAGAGCATGAGAAATCGCTTAGCTGATGTTAGCATCTGTACAGGAAGGGAATAGCTATGAAGAGTATAGTAAGGACTTACCGCTGGCAGCGGGTTCCAGTGATGGGAGCAAGAAATTTTCCAGGATACCAAGAAATCGCTACGACCACCTACCTTCTCAACTGATTTACGAACGAAATCATTGCGAGGACCCACCACTGCCCTTGCCTTCATCATGTTTGCCTCCTTGCTGGGTGATCAAAACCTACTATTATATACGCGATTGGAAGCAGTGGAGCGAAAGAGCCTGTGGTTCCGTGTGAGCAGTGATGCAGGAAAAGCCTGTCATCCATGTTATCGGCAATGCAGGCAGAGCAGGAGGGATCGAGCTGTGGGAACCGATCACAGCAGTCTCTGATTCACCTGAGTAACCACCACGGTCACCATATTAGCATCTGTGCCGGAAGGGAGAGGATTGGGAGTAAGTACTGTTGGCAGCAGGTGGAGGGATTCAGTACGTACGGAAGAGATTAAATCGCTGCGACCAACTACCAACTGTTGGAATGATGATCTGATGAGTAAAGGAACAGCTTTTTTCAGACTGCTACTGTGATTAGCGTCTCGCTGTGAAAAGTAGGATTAAGAATGTACCGTTGGAGTGATGCCGGGGAGGCCGGGGAAGAAAATTTTTTCAGTCAAGATCTTGTCGGGGAGAGCGGTGCTATGGCATAGAGAAATGGATGGATGGATAGATAGGTATCTCGAAGATTATACGGTTAGCCAAGGCAAAGATTCCTCATGCCTCAGGCCATAACGGGGCGATGTGCTTGCGAACTCTCTCTGGAGCAACGGCGTGGAGCGATTGCTTCTTTCTCAACTATTGTCTATTATTATGGTAAGTACCACAGCGCAGCCGAATTCATATGAATTCTTTTTACTGCTTTGAGGATTTGACCAGGCATATATACTATCTACATTAGAATTTTGAGCACAAAACAAATAATGTATGTGAACCAACCATCTATTATTCAACTCACTACTAACTAGAACAACCTTTTAACGACGACAGTCTTCCAATAGACATATCAGTTTCCAAGTGATTCTCTAGATACTAATGCACGAGAATTCTAACGCTGGGAAAGAAAGGAAGAAAGTAAGGGGAATCCAACCGTATTCATGACGCCATGATCACGATGGAAGCGGGGATCCGAGTCCGTGATACCAATCTGCCGATTCAAAGTCGTCGCCACTACGCTCGCTTTCATCAAATGGTGTAGTTTCTTTCGCAAGGGATCTGCAGCACAAGGGGTAGGCTATGATACGAAACTTGAGTCGACAGTCTATCTCAACACTTGAATGGCAACCCGCAGTGAGCACAGCCGGACGATGTGTTGATAGGAGAAGGAAATGCATGACACTACATAGTATCTTAGATATTTAGTGAAGGATGCAATTGAGATGTCTTAGGACTCTACTTCGATGAATCAAGACCCTGCCTGTTTCTACTATACGTATGTCTAGATTCCCTACCCGGTTCTCTGCCCATTTTCCCTCACTACTACCATATACTTAAGTCCGATATTCGGGTATCATGATCTCTAATCGTGGTCACATTGTACGCCGCTATCTCATCGAGATTGGTGAATATAATTTCCGGGAGTGGCGTGGGACAAGGGGCTTTTCCCAGACTTTCATTTCAATATGGGGCTTGGTGTACTGTGATCTGAGGCTTTTTAAGCTTTTTATGCGAAGAGCTGTCTCGGATAGAATTCTGAAGAAGGGTAATCATTAATGCCACTGGCAGTGACGGCAGGAAATGGTATAATTCTGTGTTCTGCGTGACGGAGCCACGGAAATTATGCGAAAATGCGATAAATTCTGTATGGCGAAGTACGGGTGTGTATACACCTACCATCTTGTTGATGTGTACAGGTGGTGTGGGACAGTGGATGGTATGGATCCCTGGATGTTGATCATGTATCTGTGGGTAGATTCAGCCCACAAACTCTATATAACAAATGCCTTTGTTTCGGGATAGGAACGGCCTCGGAACGGCCTCGGTTCTTCAATGTGAGATGTTGCATTTGGTTATATGTTTTCTCTATCATAAGCATGTGAGACTATCATATGTACATATCATGCTTAAATAGGAGGTCATTACCCTCACTAGATTGAGAGGAGAATGAGCATGCCTTATCTTCCGGTTTATATCCCTACGTCCTTTCCCCTTCGTTCAATACATCTTTTTTCATTTTAGTGGGGGTGTCCCTGTCAATTTTGGGGGTGTCTGTATAAATGCATCGAGAAGAAAGTGTTGAGCCTTTGAGGAGTGTTTTGCCTGAGGTCTCTTTAAGCTAGAGTAGTATGCCATCTTTTTTACATTTTTACAGGATATAATATCAACAACAACATAATATCCATTGAATTCATGTGCTCGGAGTCAAGGTAAATAGCATCCAAGCTTCTGAAATGCTAGGAAGTCATATTTCTCACCTATTATAGGCAGTGAGAGTTAAATTCAGTAAAATGAATGCAAGGTTTCTCACTAGTAGAAAGTCACAAACAGTTCAGACTATGATATTATGATAGAACTGATACATATAGAAGATATTTTAACAAATGGAGCCATCTATTTTACGTTGTATGATAAATTATCATTATTACTACCTAGGTATAACAATGCTGAAATTCTCTTGCTGACCGGCCAGCTCGCCATGCGATACAAAGAGGCAAAGACAACTAATCTAAAAATCTACCTTCTCATGAGACTCAACTTCGGAAAGGAACAATAAAATCCTTAGGCTATTTTAATAAAAAAAAACATCTAACTTCAGGGTTATGTGTGCGCTGTAATCTCAGTAGTACTAAGTGTGAATATATTATTATATCTTCCTTGGCACCAACCAAGGTGTCTTTAGTTAAAGCTATAGTTAAGCTGAGTGCCTAAAGCTGGGGGTTGTTGTGAACTCCGAGCCAAGTTGTGAACTTGTGTTGATTGCATTTGCATTTGAACTAGGGCCAAAACAATGATTCAATGTCATGTGATATGATATATGTACATTGTAATGTACCTTCACATCAACCGACCACCTTAAAATAATAGGCGGCAGAAAGAGCGGTAGGAGGTCTTGGTGAAAAAAATTCATTGTTGCCCGATGGCCGCAATGGTCTGCCGTAGTTAGCATTTACGTAGCAAGGATCGAGAATAAGAACCTACCGCTAGTAATATGTTGTAGGCATTGTAGGCAGACGGAGCTGTGTAAA
>Ga0209625_1000158_pt1 | contig 16503 bp, 11 predicted proteins | sample JacPin_JW_Ref_M2_FD_187960 | JGI IMG/M metagenome (GOLD analysis project Ga0209625, IMG submission 187960) | Forest soil microbial communities from Algoma, Ontario, Canada - Jack Pine, Ontario site 1_JW_Ref_M2 (SPAdes) (version 2) | ecosystem: Environmental > Terrestrial > Soil > Boreal...
TCCACTGTTGACCGGATACGACGCGGTCGCGCTGAAATCTGACATAGAGTTGGGCGCGACCGAGCAAAAGTTTAATTTGCTGGTGCACCGCGACATCCAGCGCGAGTACGGCCTGGCGGGCGAAGTGGTGCTGACGATGCCGATCCTCATGGGCCTTGACGGCGAACGCAAGATGTCGAAGAGCCTCGGGAACTATGTGGGCATCACGGAAGCGCCGGGTGAGATGTTCGGCAAGATCATGTCGATTTCGGACGAGCAGATGTGGATTTGCTACGAGTTGCTTACGGACTTCACTTCACCGGTCATCGTTCGGTTGCAGGAGGAAGTGCGGACGGGCGTGCTGCATCCGAAAGAAGCGAAGATGCAGCTGGCGCACACGATCGTTGCCGGTTTTCATGGCGAGGAAGCTGCAAGGAAAGCGAAGGAAGAATTTCAGCGCGTGTTCAGCGAGCGGCGGGATCCTAGCGATATGCCAACTGTGAACCTACGGCCCGGCGATTATACGCTGCTAAGGCTCCTCGCTGATCAGGGGCTCGCCAGTTCCAGGACCGAGGCCGAAAGACTCGTCAAGCAGGGTGCCGTGGAATTGAATGGCAACATTATCCGCAATGTAAATCTAGTCGTGCATATTCGGAAACTGACACCCAGTGGCGAATGGAAATTGCGCGTCGGGAAGAAGAAATTTCTCAGGATTTTCGCAGAATAGAAGCCGGTGAAGCAGAATCGAGTGTCAGCGCGCGTTCTGCGAAATGCACGTTATGAATACCGTGAATCCCAGCGATTACTCGCAGCACGATGTTCAGCGGCGTTCGGCGAGGTGCTGAAGACGATCGAGCCAGGCGCGATCGCGTTGTGATACCGCGAAACGCGTAAACACCAGGTCGAAGATTCGGCCGAACAGATGGGGCATTCGGTAGGAATCGAGCATCCGCAGGCGCGTGCCGCCGGGAATCGGTTCCAGTTCCCACCGCTGCAAGCCGCGCACGCCGTAGGAATCCTGAAACTGCCATTCGAGAAGGCGCTCCCACACGTATGCGGTGATGACGGCCGTTAGAGTGACTTCCCATTGGCCGAGATCGCCCGTAATCCGCACTTTCTGCCCAACGGCAAAATCGGGAGCGCCGCCCTGAACCTCGAAACGCGCATTCATCTCCCCGCCGTACCAGAGCGGTATACGCTGCGGAACGAAAAACACGAAGATTTCGTTCGGCGCGACAGAATAGTCCCGGGAGAATTCTAGATTCGCCATGGATGAGTGGATTTATCTCACGAAACGAGCGAAATCAGCGAACGTTCGCGCGGGCGCGGCATCAGTGCACGTCGACAAGCACTAGCGAAACGTCGTCGGAAGTAGGGCCCTCGCGCCACGCGGCCACGCGGTCGAGGATTCCCTGTTTCATCTGCTTGAAAGGCAGCAAGGCGGTCTCGCGAACGAATTTCTGCACGCCTTCGACGCCCAGCATTTCGCCGCGCGAATCGAAAACATCGGTGATGCCGTCGGTGTAGAGCACGATGCGGTCGCCGGGCAGGAGGTCCACGTCGAGAGTAGCTTCGCCATCCACGGCGTTCGGGAGCGCGCCCAGCACCATGCTGCGCGATTCGAGCAGCCGGGGCTCCTCGCCCGGCTGAACGATCATCGCTGGAGGATGGCCGGCACCGGCGAACACCATTCTTCGCGCGCTGCGTTCGACGCGCGCGGCAGCCACGGTAAAAAAGAAAACCGAGCCGCCGAGATTGCTCATCACGAAACGGTTCAAATGCCGGAGCATGTCGCCTAGCGGAGTGCCACTGCGCAAATTCGAGATCGTTTCGGAATAGATGCGGTTCGCGACGAGGGCGGAACCGATGCCGTGGCCGGAAACGTCGCAGACGAGAAGATTCAAATTATCGGTATCGAGCGCGCTCACTAGCCCGAAGTCGCCGCCGATCGTGCGCACCGGATGATAAAAAGCTTCGACCTCCAGCCTGCCCCAGGTGAGCGATTTCGGCGCCAGGCTCTGCTGTACGCGGGCCGCGAGCGTGAGATCTTCTTCGATTTCTTTTTGCCGCTCTTCCAGAAGCTTGTTCGCGGCGCGAAGCTGTTCCTCCGCGCTCTTTTGTTCCGAAATGTCGGTAAAGCTGACGACCGTGAAAGTCCGGCCGTCGGGATCTTCCATGTTTCGCGAGCTGGAGATCACCGGCAGCCTCGCGCCACCTTTCGTGGGAAGAAAAAACTCGTGGCGTATCCGGCCCAGCGCGTGAACTTCCCGGCGCCGTTCGCGAATGAACGCTACGTCTTCCGGCCCGTAATAAACGAGGAGCGGGTCCTGACCCAGGATTTCATCGCGAGATATTCCCGTCATTTCCTCGAAGACCGAGTTGACGAAGATTACATGCTCGCAATCGTCGACGATGATCACACCCTCGTTCAACGTTTCGAGAATGCCGGCCATTTGGTCGAGCCATTCGGGCTGTTCGAATTCCAAGAAAACCCCCGCACGCCCGCGCACGGCGTGGACGTTCATCTTACCCAATCGTGGCCTGAGCGCCAAAGTGTCTGCTTACTTGGATTCTACTCAAGCGGTGGCGGCTGCAAAGATTTCCGAACTACAGTAAGGTAGTGATGCGTAGTTAGGAGTGGGAAGCGCGCCTTGGTGTCCGAGAACGTGAGACCGGGAACGTGAGAAATGACCGCTAATGGAAAGCGACTTCCGCCGGGACCGAAGGGTCTGCCCTTCGTCGGCGTGTCGTTCAATCTGCTACAAGATCCGCTAGTACTGATGCGCAACGCAGCGCGCGAATACGGCGACATCGTGCGCATCCCGGTGATTCTACAGAGCCGCATCCTGCTCAATCACCCCGATTACATTCAACAATTGCTGCTCTTCCAGCAAAGCAAATTTCACAAGAGCACGCTGACCAAAGAAACCACCGAGCGCCTGCTGGGACAAGGGCTGTTGATCAGCGAAGGAGATTTCTGGCGGCGCCAGCGGCGGCTCGCACAGCCCGCCTTTCATCGCCACCGAATCAACGAATACGCGCCCACGATGCTTGATTGCGCAGAGATGAAGGCGCGGGACTGGCGTGATGGCGACACGCGCAACATGGCGGAAGAGATGATGGAGCTCACACTCGAAGCCGCCGTGCGAACGCTTTTCGGCACCACGCTTCCGGGCGAGGCCCAGCAGGTGGGACGGGCGATGACGTTTCTGATGCGCTATTCGCTGCGCCGCGCGCGTTCGCCATTTCGGATTCCGGCCGGCTGGCCTACGCCGAAAAACCGGCGCGCCACGAAGGAGTTCGGTTTTCTCGATTCGCTCGTTTATCGAATCATCGAGGAGCGCAAAGCACAGGGGAACGGGCATCGTCATAGCGATCTGCTTTCTATGTTGATGGGCGCGATGGACGAAGACGGAACGCAGATGACCCCCCGGCAATTGCGTGACGAGACGATGACACTGTTTCTCGCCGGCCACGAGACCACGGCACTCACCCTCTCGTGGACATGGTATCTGCTCAGCCAGAATCCCGCCGCGGAAGCGCGATTGCATGAAGAACTCCACGGCGTCCTCGGCGGACGCGCCCCGGGTGTGCCGGACCTCGAGCTCCTGCCCTACTTGAACGCGGTGATCAGCGAAGTGCTGCGAATGTATCCGCCGGCATACATCATGGCGCGGACGTCGATCGCCCCCTCGAGCTTCGGCGGATACGATTTCCCTGCCGGCTCAACGATGCTCGTTTCGCAATGGGTCATGCACCGGGATGCGCGTTATTACGACGATCCGGATACATTTCGTCCCGAACGCTGGCTCGATGGGCTGGCCGACCGCCTGCCGGCTGGGGCTTATTTTCCGTTTGGCGACGGGCCTCGCCGCTGCATTGGCCAGGGATTCGCGCTGCTTGAATCCGCGCTGGTGATTGGCGCGCTAGCGCAGCGCTTCCGTTTTGAGTTGGCGCCGGGCACAACGGTGGCGCCGGAGCCGCTCGTCACGCTGCGGCCAAAGAACGGAATTCGCATGAAGATTCGTGCGCGGTGAAAAGAAAGGAGAACAGGCTGAAGCCTGTTCCACTCGAAGCGCCGTGCTGTCGGAAAATCGTGCGACCTCTTACTTCACAAACTGCGGCTGCTCGCCCTTCGACCAAGGATCGTATGTGAGGCACAGCTTTACGCGGTCAGAAATTGGCGGGTGATCGTAAAACAGAAACACGTTCACGGGATTCGGACCAGGATCGGCGAGAAACGATTCGCCTTCGACCTGAAAAGAATCCGCCGCTGCCTGACCGGCGTCGGGAATCACGCCGTGCGTTACCTCCAGGCCATACACATCCGCCTGATTTTCGATGTAACGGCTGAAAGCGTTCGAAATCGGGTCCGCAGCAAAATTGAAAATTGAGAGCAGTAAAAGTAGCGCTGGGAGAGATGCCAAATCGTCCGGACCGCGAATGCCCCAGCCGCTACCCCAGCGCTTCAGTATCCAGCCGAGACACTGGAAGCCGAGATAAAAGAGCACGAACAGCAAGCCTGCGGTGAAAATCAGGCCCTTCCAAATATGATTCAGAACGTAATGGCCCATTTCGTGTCCGAAATCCGAAACGATTTCCGGAATGGATTCCTTGGCGATGTTCGTGTCCCAAACTACAACGCGTTTCGAGGCGCCGATACCGGTCACGTAGGCATTCATCGCGTTCGTTTTTTCACTGGCCTTCATCCAGAACATGCGCTCGGGCGGGATGGTGAGGCCCGCGCGCTGAACCACTCGCTCAATCTGCGCGACGAGTTCCGGATCCTTCTGGCTGAGAGGCGCGAAGGTAAAAAACATGGGCTCAATTACAAACGGTTCGATAAAACTGAGGAATACGAGAATCGGCAGCGAGATCAGCCAAAAATAAAACCACCAGCAGCCCGGACTGCGCCGGATCACGGCGTAAAGAATCCAGACGACGAGGCTGCCGCCCACGATCAGAATGAGCTGAGCTTTCCCATAATCTAGTAGCCAAGCGCCCCAACGCTCGACCGAGATGCCATAGGACAGCGAGACCCAGTGTTGGTAAGCGTCGGCGGGCAGTTGCAGGATCGCGATTGTGAGAATCAGGAGCGGCGTGAATATCAGCGCCTGGATAAAGCGATTTGACGAAGCCTTTTCGGCTGTGTCGCGAGATTTCGGCGCGAGCTTCCAATGCAAGATGATCCAGAGGATGAGAAGGCCGTAGAAGAAGCTGATAAAGGCGAAACGGAACTGGGTGCGGCTGAGGGCTTTTGCCTTTTTGCACAGATCGGGCGGAAGCGTATAGGCCGTTATTTTTCTTTCGACCGGCCGCGCAGCGGAATCGGCTGATTGCGCGCCTTGAGATTCTGAGGCGGGCGTCGATTGTGATTGACCGAGATAGGAAGCCTTTCCGAATGCGATGGGAGAGATCGCGAGCGCGATTAAAGCAATTGCGAATCGGGCAAACTTCATTGAGCCTCAGGACAAATCTTGAAGCAGTGAATCGAAACGCGCAATGGCGCGCGCGAGTATGCCACTCGAGCTCAGGGCCGCGCAACACGCCTCGGCCCCGGCTTCATTGAGGCGACCTGTCACGCTGGACAGGTTGCCTCTTTGGGTGCGCCGTTGAACGGCGTTTGACCCGACTCTAGGGAAGCGCTACTACTATAGATGAGCGAAAATTGCCTTCGGGAGAACTTTCGATGAAGAGCGCATGGCCAGGACTCGCGGTTCTGTTGCTGCTGCCGCTGAATTCAGTTTCGGCACGCCAGCCGCGGCCGCAGCAATTCCAGCAGGACGACTCTTCATCCATTGCCGACGCCGCTCGCCGTGCGCGCGAACAAAAGAAGGAACAGCCCAAACCCGCAAAAGTGTGGGACAACGATTCGATTCCGAGGAAGCCGGGAGACGTGAGCGTAATTGGCCAGTCGTCGCCAGCGGCTAAGAACGATGACTCCGCAGCCGCGACCTCGGACAAGGCGGCAAATCCGGCGAATGAATCCGCGTCTGCTACGCCCGCAACCGCTCCTACCGGCGCCGGGACAAAATTGGGAAAGACCAATGGCGACAAGCTTGCGGCGGAAATTGCGGCGATAGAGTCCGAGCTCGCCGACGCCAAGGCGCATTTGCAAACCGTGAAGGCCGATCTCGATATTCTGCAGCGCAAGTTCGTCCTCGATTCACAGACCTACTACAGCAAGCCGAACTATGTTGCCGACAAAGACGGCGCCGCCAGCATCGATGCCGAAAAAGCTGAGGTCGAGGCCAAACAAACGGAAGTGGCCGACGCGCAAATGAAAGTGGATCAGCTCGAAGCGAAGCTTTCCGCCCTTCGCTAGCCTCGTTCATTAGCCTGTTCGCCAGCTTGTTGACCCGCGCCTTTTTCCGGGAGGCACCCAACCTCCGAAGTCGTATGGTTAGAGTTCGCTGAAGCGGTTTTCCACAAGTTTGCAACAGCACCACTACTAATTGTATAGATTCTCCTTGACTCACTAGAGCCCCGAGCGCACAATCCCGCCAGCTTTGGCGCTTTTGCACGTCGGGGCGCTTCGGTGGCAATCGTTCTCCCTTCCGCCGCCGGGGCCGTGGGTTTTGCGAGGCAAACGAATGCAATATCTGCCCGGTTGGACGGTGCAGTGTTTGAATCCGGATTGTCCGGCGCGCGGCCACTGGCTGCGCGTCGAAAGCGCGCCTCAGGATCGTTGCAGCAATTGCGGCGGACCGCTTCACAACGTGCCGCCACCGCTTGCGCCGCGCTTCCGTATGCGTCCGCGTCCGCTGGCGAGCTATCGCCCGGTCGGACGCCCGCGGTAGATTTTCGCCGCGCAGCAAGGTCGGAGACGGCGCCGTCCCCGCATCGTCTCCGTGCCAACTGTTCTTGTCTCTGCAGGGGTGCGTCACTTGCGAGGTGAGTTTGCCCAGCGGAGTTTGCCCAACAGATGATCCGCGCACAAAAAAGCCCGAGGCCGCTTCGGTGGCCTCGGGCTTTTTCGCATTCCAAGGGCTGAGCTTCCCTCTAGAAAATAAATTTCAGGCCTAGCGCAAGTACACCATGCACTCGTCGAATCATCACCCACCCCGTTACAAAAATGCTCTCCGAGTGAATGGGTCAGTCAGCGTTACGAACCACAGACTCTCGCCCCAAAGCCCGCCATAACACTGATTTGCAAACTCGCCGCGACCCGGACCACCCGTTGCTAAATGCGAACTTCTATAGAACAGCGCGTTCAGCGAAGTCAAGACGGTTTGCTTTCATGCCTTCGATAATCACTCTACTTAAGTGACTTGTGGTCAAAAGAGAAAGCGGCCGGTGGGGGAACCGGCCGCTCGGGGGTGTTGGAGGAGCAGAAACTCGAGGGTGCCGCCCTGCAAGCCGGCGCTCATGGGGGGTGAGCCTTGTGCCAGCCGCGGTACGGTTCTCGAATCCACTGTGATTCTGGGCTCGGCGCGCGCCCGCGTCGATAGACCCTCGGTTCAGCTAGTGCCGGTACGAACGTACCTCCCTTTCGCTTTCGCGCCATTTTCGCTCGCACTGGCAAATCGCATCGGCCGAAATGTTTGCGGCGTCAGCCTCAATGAACGGGCGCGTCCCGGTCTCGTGGATGGTGCGTCCCACAATCGGACGGCTGCGTCCATTCTGCAAATAGCGCCATCCTGCTAAGCATTGCAGCAGCATTCGCTTAGGCCATACTCTCGTGTGGGCCGGGACCTGCTTTGAATCATTCCAACTTGTGCCTGGAGGTGGCTGGATGACCTCATTCTGGCAAGACGTACGGTACAGCCTGCGGATGATCGCCAAGGCGCCCGGGTTTGCGGCGATTGCCATCCTGACGCTTGCGCTAGGCATCGGCGCGAACACCACGATTTTCAGCTGGATCAATTCGGCATTGTTGAATCCAGTCCCAGGACTTACCAACCCGAGTGAAGTGGTAGCGATGGCCGGAACCAAGCCCGGGGAAAATCCCCTCGGCTTTACTTATCCTGATATCGAAGCCATGCGCGACGGTCAACACAGTCTTACGGGCATCGCGGCATGCAACTTCGCCCAGATGAGCCTCACTGGCAAAGGCAAACCGGAGCGAGTATGGGGCATGGTGGCATCTGCGAACTATTTTGACGTGCTCGGCGTGCAGCCCATCCTCGGGCGCACATTCTTGCCGGCGGAAGATGAAAAGCCGGGAGGCGCGCCCGTTGCGGTGATCAGCTATCGGCTCTGGCAAACGCATTTCGGCGGGATGCCGGACGTTATCGGCCAGTCGATTGAAATCAACAAGCATCCCTACACCATCGTGGGTGTGACGCCGGCAGTGTTTCAGGGGAGTCAGACGGGAGTGCGTACCGAGATTTGGGTTCCGATCATGATGGAAGCAGATGTGTTACCGCTGGGCGACATCCTTCATGACCATCATTATTTTGTGTGGATCGTGTTCGGACGGCTGAAGCCGGGCGTCACGCTGGAGCAGGCCCAAGCGGAACTGACGCTGCGAATCAAATCCGAAGTGAAGAATTATCCGGAAGAACACAAAGGGCACGACAGCGTGACGGTGTACCCGCTGTGGCGCAATCCATTTGGCTTGAATTATTTTCTCGCGACGCTGCTGCCGATGCTAATGACCATCGCGGGCCTGGTGCTGCTGCTGGCATGCGCGAACGTGGCCAATCTGATGCTGGTTCGGTCGGTGGGACGCCGGCGTGAAATAGCCATTCGCATGTCGCTGGGTGCGAGCCGGTGGCGGCTGGTGCAACAACTGCTGGTGGAAAGCCTGATGCTGGCGCTGGCCGGTGGCGCAGTCGCACTGCTGATCACAACTTGGACTTCAGGCACATTGATGAAATTCCTACCGACGACGGATTTTCCGCTCGCGCTCGTAGTCCAGGCTGACCGCACGGTATTGATCGCCACGTTCGTGATTTCAGTGCTCACCGGCGTCATCTTCGGGATTTTGCCCGCGCTCCGCGCATCCAGCCTGGCACCGGTGACGGTATTGAAGGAAGACACGGGTAGCGCTTCGGGCAGCCTGAAAAAGGCCCGCCTCGCAAGCGGACTTGTGGTGGCGCAAATTTCGCTTTCGCTGCTGCTGCTGATCTGCGCGGGACTTTTCATTCGTAGCTTCCTGAGAGCGCAGTTAATCAATTTAGGATTTAATCCGCATAATGTATTCACCGCTTCCTACGATCTGTTTACCGCGGGATATTCTGACGCCGGCGGAGCGGAATTCGACCGTCAGCTCCAAGCGAAACTCGAGACGCTGCCGGGCGTACAGTCGGTGGCCCTTTCGAACCGCGTACCAGGATTTTCATCAGGCTCGACCGCCGTGAAGCCGGAAGGCTACGTGGCGCAGGCGAATGAATTGATGGAGGTACCGGACGCCATCATCACGCCGAATTATTTCCACACCATGCAGATTCCTCTGGTAGAGGGACGCGACTTCACACCCCAGGACACTAACAGTTCGCAGCGCGTCGTGATCGTCAACGAATCATTTGTGAATCGCTACTGGCCGAACCAGGAGGGCCTCGGCAAGCAACTCAATTCGGACTTGACTCACGAATGGTTCACGGTAGTCGGTGTGGCGCACGATAGCAAAATGACCGGACTGAGCGAAAAGTCAGCGCCCTTCGTGTATCTGCCGTTGTACCAGGTTTATCAGGCCAACATGACTATCCATGCGCGGGTGGCTGGAGATCCGTTCGCTTTCGCGAAAACGGTCGGGGGTGCGGTCCATCAACTGAACCCCGATGTGGTTTTGTTCCAAGTGACCTCGCTCGAAACCAGCGAGCAGTTTGCCAGTTTCCCCCAGCGCGTGGCGGGAATCTTTGTCGGAGCATTCGGGCTTCTCGCGCTGCTGCTCGCCGCGGTTGGAATTTACGGCGTCACCGCCTATACCACGCGCCAGCGCACGCATGAAATCGGCATCCGCATGACTTTGGGCGCGAGCAAAGAGGATATTCTGCGGCTGGTGCTCGGCCACGGGCTTCGGTTGACACTCACAGGGGTCGTTCTAGGATTGGCGGCTTCTTTCGCGCTGACGCGCTACCTGAGCAGCCTGCTGCTGGGTGTGACGAGCACCGATGCGTTAACCTTTTCCAGCGTAACGATCTTACTGTGTGCAGTGGCGCTCTTCGCCTGCTTTATCCCCACGCGCCGCGCGATGCGCGTGGACCCGATTGTGGCGCTGCGTTACGAATAAAAAGCCGCTAACCCAACTGCCTAGCGGCAAGCTCAGTATGTTCAGATCAGATCGCAAGGAGTCGCGAGAAGAACGAGCGGTACCTTCGCAGCGCGACGCGAAAATCTTCCGTTGAGACATTCTCATTGCGATCCCATTGCTGTTCGAGGTTTTGACGCTCGTTGGCGAATATTTCACCCAGCCGCTTGATCCGGAGTGATAAAGCTTGTAGGCGGAGAAGTTATCTAGCGGAGGACGTGTTGTTCAGCTCTGAATCGCTTCTCAGTAGAGGCATTGGAGGGGTCACGCGGGACGCAGCCTGGCTCTGCGGCGGCCAAATGATCTGTGTACCAACCCCTGGGGAAGTCGTTGCCTCTGGCTGCCGTTCGTGCTTCGCTTCGCTCTTCGAGAAAATCTTTGCGGTCACCAGCATTGCCGTAAACGTCGCGGTTATTAGCGCGAATTGCCGCCATCCATTCAGCATGGACGCATTACCCATGAGCGTGAGTCCAGCGAAACAAAATAACAGGTGAACGCAAAAGACCTGCAGCGACGATTGTCCCATCAGCACCAGCGGCCGGATCGCCAGCGGTTTCAATACTGATTGCCCAACGATCAGCAGAGTCGCCACCGCCACGAAATCGAGAAGCCGCAGCGGTCCCAAGTGCCATTTGTCAAAGAGCCACTCAGTCGCTCCGAGCTCAAACCCGTGCGCAACCACGCGCCGCAATATAAAAAACGCGCAAGCGATCACCGCCGCCGGTATCACCACCCGCTTCGCCAAGGTCTCGATCGGCAGATTATTTTGGGCCCAACGCACGCCGAGCCAAATGCCTACGATCCAGAGAAATTGCCAGGCCCACAAATCGAATGAGCCCATTTCATGGATCGGGATTCGCGTCGGGATGTAGCGCATCATGAAGCCATGTTCGGCAGCGCGAAAGCCGAATTGCGCGAGCACCCAGAACGCGAAAGACGTCCACAAAATTGGTTTCCAGCCGATCCGGCGAGCCAACAGCATCAGAATGGAGGTCATCATCAGAAAGATGATGTACATCGGCAAAATATCGAGCAGCGGTGGCCGGTAAATCAGCAGCGCGGCTTCCGTAACGGCCTGTTTGGCGCCCGCCATGAAATAAAAATCGAGGAGATTGTGAAGTCCCGGCCGGTTGCCGCGCGACGCAATCGGCACCGCCACCAGAAACGCAAAGGCCAGCAGAAGCGCGTGGTAGCAGTACAAACGCAGCGTGCGGCCCCACATTTTCCGCGTCATGGCTCGATAGCCGTCGTGCTCCGCGAGGCGGAAGTAGATGCGCCCCGTAAATAGAGCTGAAAGGAAAATGAAGCCTTCGGCCGCGGAGACGAAGCCAAAAGGCTGATTTACGTAAGCGCTCGCAGACGTGGGCAGGTGCGTCAGCGCGATCCATACCAGCATCAAACCGCGCATTGCATCGAGTTCTATCCGGCGTCCCATGGCCACATTTAAGTAGACGCCGCCTCGCAGCCAAGGGTTTCTAACTATCGTCAATTCCTCCAACATTTCCAGGCAAGAGGCGCAATCCTACATGTTTTCACCTACCACGGGAGTTGCGGAACAGTCATGCTAGAGTTAAGGATGGAGGACTTAGTGCACGTTTCGCCGCGAAGATTGCTTCCGTTTCTGATGTTATCGCAACTGGTTGCCGCTCCCGCTTACGCAAGAAAACACGACACGGGTTTTCTGGATCGCACGATCACCGTGCAAGGCGCAAACTACAAGTATCAGGTATACGTTCCTGACGATTGGAATTCTCATCAAAAATGGCCGATCATACTTTTCCTCCACGGCACCGGCGAGCGCGGTGACGACGGCTTGCTCGAAACCGACGTTGGCATTGGCCCCGCCATCCGCAACGGCCGCAGCAGAATCCCCGCAATTGTGGTGATGCCACAGTGTCCTAAGAATCTCTGGTGGATTAATCCGCCGATGCAAGATCTCGCCATGGCTACGCTGGAGGCAGCAACGAAGGAATTCGACGGCGACGTGCAACGGACGTATCTGACGGGACTTTCGATGGGAGGTTATGGCTGCTGGCGCCTGGCTGAAAAATATCCGGGAAGGTTTGCAGCCCTCATCGTCATCTGCGGAGGCATTCGTCTGCCCGCCCGTGCGCTGAAAGCTTATCCTTATATCGCAAAATTGACGCCACCGGACGACCCGAAGAGCTATTCAGACGCAGCCGCGAAAATCGGCAATGTTCCGGTCTGGATCTTTCACGGCGCCGATGACGATATTGTTCCCGTTACGGAATCTCAGCGCATGTATGCAGCCATGAAGCAGGTAAGCACCGACGTACATTACACCGAGTATCCCGGGGTCGGGCATCAATCGTGGGTGAAAGCCTACGACGAGCCAAAACTATTTCCCTGGCTCTTCTCCCACTCTTTGGCCACCAACCCAAAATAGTAAGCGTGAGAGCATCGTTCTTTCAGCGTGAAACGGAAAACTTAAACAGTCCGGCTCCTGGAACTTGAACCACCCTTAGCCGGGTGGTAGGCTCGCTTCTTCGGGGGTTTTTTGGGATTCGCACCCCGGGGCGATGCTTCGCCTGGCTATTCCTGTGGGCGCTGCCAAAATACAATTCGACCGCAAGGCCGTCATCGAGGCCGAAGCTCTTGGAACGGTCCGGCAGCTCCTGACCGAGCTCGGCGGTTCGCGCGGCATGGAAGAGCTTGCTGCGCGCGGCTCTCAAGCGCACCTTGAACGCGAGTTGGGGCTTGGCAGCCTCGAGCGCGTTGAACTGATGCTGCGGCTCGGCAACACGTGCGGTGTGCGTCTGCCGGATCGGGTGGTCGCCGAAGCTGACACGGTGCAGGATCTGATCGACGCCATCCTGCGCGAGAATTCCTCTGCGGAAGGCGCGTCTTCAGCGGCAATGCCGACGCCCATTGCGTCGCCCGCAACTCGAGATGTCAACCGACCGGACGTCGAAGAGCAAATTCGGAAAGCCGAAACACTCACCGAAATCATTCGCTTGCGAGGCCGCAGTGAGCCCAGCGCTGCGCACATCGTGCTCTACGAAGAGAGCGGCGAGCCGCGCACGATTACTTTCGGCGAGCTCTACGAGCGGTCTTCGGCGGTTGCGGATGAACTGCGCCGCCGCGGACTCGAACCCGCCCAGACCGTCGCGATCATGTTGCCCACATGCGCCGAGTTTTTCTTCACGTTTGCAGGCGTCATTCTCGCAGGCGGAATTCCGGTCCCGATCTACCCGCCCTTTCGCGCTGACCGCATCGCTGAGTATGCCGAGCGCCAATCGAATATCCTGCGCAATGCCGAGGCGCAATTTCTTGTCACCTGGCGGCAGGCCGAAGCGCTCGCGCGCACTCTCCAGCCCCGCGTGCCTTCTCTCCGTGAAGTCCTGAATGCTCAAAGGCTCGCGAGCGAGCAGCCCGCAGGCGCAGTGCGGCACGCCGGATGGCGGCCCGTCGAACATCTTTCCCACCGCGCCAGCAGCGAAGATATCGCCTTTCTGCAATACACGTCCGGCTCAACCGGCGATCCCAAAGGCGTGATTCTCACGCACGCGAATCTTCTTGCGAACATTCAGGCGATCATCGGCGGCATCCACATTCAGGCTGACGACGTGGCCGTGAGCTGGCTGCCGCTCTATCACGACATGGGATTGATCGGCGCGTGGTTTGTTCCAATTGTCACCGGCATACCGCTCGTCGTGATGTCGCCGCTCGCGTTTCTGAGCCGCCCCGACCGCTGGCTTTGGGCGATTCACAAGCATCGTGGAACGATCAGCCCCGCTCCGAATTTCGCTTACGAGCTGTGCGTTAGAAAAATCGCGGATAAGGATATCGAAGGCCTCGACCTAAGTTCTTGGCGGGCGGCGACGAACGGCGCGGAGCCAGTTGCCGCTGCCACACTCGAACGATTCGTCGCGCGGTTCGCGCACTACGGCTTTCACCGCGAAGCGTTGATGCCCGTCTACGGTCTCGCGGAGGCGTGCCTCGGCGTGTCCGCGCCGCCGCTGGGCTCCGGCTACAAGGCGGATCGAATCGAGCGCACCGCTCTCGCATCCGAAGGTCGCGCAATCCCCGCGAAGCCCGACGACCCAGCTCCGCTCGAATTTGTCGGCGCCGGAAGGCCGATGCCGGGCGTGGAAGTTCGCATCGTCGACAAAGAAAAAAACGAGCGTGAACTTGGCGAGCGCGCCGAAGGTCAGCTTCAGTTTCGAGGTCCCTCGGCTACGAGTGGTTACTACCGAAATCCCGCCGCCACGCGTGAACTGATTCATGAAGGCGGCTGGCTCGATTCCGGCGATCTCGCATATTGGGCCGACGGCGAAATTTACATCACCGGCCGCGCCAAGGACGTGATCATCAAAGCCGGCCGCAATATCTATCCACATGAAGTGGAGGAAATCGCCGGTCGGGTGGCGGGAGTTCGCACCGGGTGCGTGGTGGCGTTCGGCGCTCCCGATGAGCGCACCGGAACGGAAAGACTGATCGTCACCGCGGAAGTTCGCGACATGGCAGCCGCAAAACGCATCTCGGGCGAAATCGCGCAAGCCGTGGGCGCAGCGATGGGAATGCCGCCAGATGCGATCGAGCTGCTTCGGCCGCAATCGATTCCCAAAACTTCGAGCGGCAAGCTCCGTCGCAGCGAAACGCGCCGCCTCTATCTCGAAGGCAAACTGGGCAAGAAACAGCAGGCGGTTTGGATGCAGGTTGGGCGGCTCGCAGCTCATAGTGCGGTCCCGCGCGCATGGACATGGGTGAAGACCGGGGCGAAACGCGGGCTTGAGGGTGTGTACGGCGTTTACGCGCTCTCGGTCTTTGGAATCATAGTCACGGGCCTGTGGATTGGCGTGTCGCTTACGTCGGATCGCGATCGAGCTGCGCGAATCGCGCGCTCGGGATCGCGGCTGATCTTGCGCGCGGCTGCCATTCCGCTGGAACTCGAACGCGGCGAACTATTAAACGAGCTCGCGACATCCGGTCCCTGGATTTTTGCGCCGAATCATTCGAGTCACGTGGATATTTTCGCGGCGCTCGCGTCGCTTCCGCTCGGCGTGCGATTCGTTGCGAAAGGCGAGGCGCTCGATATGCCGCTCGTCGGCAAGATTATTCGCCGCTCCGGCCAGCTCTCTTTCGACCGCAGCGATCCGCAGGCTCGGGTGCGACAGGCGGAAGATGTGGAGGAAGCGCTGGGACGCCGGGAGTCGGTGGCAATCTACCCGGAAGGAACTTTCACGTCGATGACCGGAATTCGCCCGTTTCAATTGGGCGCTTTCAAAGCGGCTGTGGATATGCAGCGGCCGATTTGTCCCATGGCAGTGCGCGGCGCGCGCCAGATTCTGCGCGATAAGACGCGGCTTCCTCGCCCCGGCCGCATAACCGTTTCGTTCGGCCCGCTCGTTGCCCCCGATCCGTCAGCTGGGAACGACTGGCACGAAATCGTTCGCCTCCGTGACGCCACCCGGGAAATCATTGCTAAGGGCACCGGGGAACCTTTACTATAGACACTGTAGAAGAAGTCTTTTATCCGCCACCGTTTAGGGCCGGATAGCATCCAATCAACGCTCAGCTGAAGTGAGTGCTCGACCCTCTCTCCCGGGGAGGCGAAGGGCGAAGGAATCGGAGCTGGTTCACAACAGGATCTCGCCGCTGCTGGGCGCACGGCGGGGCCTCAATCCCAATATTCCTGAGGAGGATGTCTTATGGTTCGAAGGCTTTCGTTATTACTGGGCCTGCTGTTCTTTGTGTCGGTCGCGACACACGCGCAGGGCCTTACAGACAAAGTAGAAGTGTTCGGCGGTTATTCGTTCATGCACAACGACAACCGGCCAGATGGCAACCTGAATGGCTGGGAGATTTCGGGACAATACAAATTTTCGAACTGGCTCGGGCTCGTAGCGGATCTTGACGGACACTATGGCTCGCCCAATGGGTTCGGCACGCAAAAGTACAATTATCTATTTGGGCCGCAAATCTCGTTTCCCGCGCGGGTGTCGCCGTTCGTCCACCTTCTCATAGGTGGCTCACACGAGCACGTGGACACCGTCGGCAGTGACTCATCCTTTGCGGCGGCGCTCGGTGCCGGAATTGATACCAAAGTCAGCGGGCCGTTTTACTGGCGCATCATTCAGGGCGATTGGATTCACACGAGTCTTTTCGGGGGCAGCCAAAATAATGGCCGGCTTTCGACGGGCATTGTGATCAAGTTCTAACGGCGCCTAGACTTTAGGGGCGCTGCGAAATTTCGCAGCGCCCTTTTCATTTCTCCGCGCCTCAATTCAGCACGAAATTCACCGTGATGTACGTCTCCACTTCCACTGGCTCACCGTTCAATCGAGTTGGCTGGTAACGCCAATTCT